>ENA-UESP01000233-UESP01000233.1-human-gut-metagenome-genome-assembly--contig:-NODE-233-length-49703-cov-9.464192_pt1 | contig 49703 bp, 48 predicted proteins | sample MGYA00243003_ERZ508004 | MGnify/ENA primary metagenome ERZ508004 (study PRJEB26167, sample SAMN06115443) | human gut metagenome | host: Homo sapiens | place: China:Henan | collected 2015-07-29 | study...
CCAAAGCTGGATAAGAAAGTAGAAGAAGATCTTATTGCAGAAAATCAGCGACTTCGGATGGAAATCGACTACTTAAAAAAATTGAATGCCTTGGTGCTGGAAGAGGAACGCCAAAACAGAAAGCACAAGTAGTTCAGGAACTAAGGCAGAAATACCCTCTGAAAGCACTGCTGCAACTTGCCGGACTTCCTCGCAGCACGTTCTACTACTATCTGCACCAGTCTCAGAATCCTGCCAAATACCAGATGGTAAAGGAACAGATTGTTATAATCTTCAACGAGAACAAAAAACGATACGGATACCGCAGAATCACAAAAGAACTGCATAACAACGATATTTGTGTGAACCACAAGACGGTTTGGAAACTCATGAAGCAGCTTGGTTTAGTCTGTCAGGTTCGTGCAAAAAGAAAGTACAGTTCTTACAAAGGCGAAGTTGGAGAAGTAGCTCCAAACCTGCTGGAACGGCATTTCAAGACAAACCAGCCGAATCGGAAATGGGTCACAGATGTTACCGAGTTCAAAGTGAACGACCAGAAACTCTACCTGTCTCCAATTCTTGATTTGTTCAATGGCGAAGTTGTCAGCTACAATCTGAGCCGCCATCCGAACTTTAAGCAAATCACGGATATGCTGGAAAGTGCTTTTCAAAAGCTGCCGGACAAGGTTGACAATCTGATTCTGCATTCGGATCAGGGCTGGCAATACCAGATGAAGTCCTACCAGAATCTACTGAAAGCAAAAGGAATTACGCAAAGTATGTCTCGGAAAGCCACTTGTCTGGACAATGCTGTTGCCGAGAACTTCTTCGGACTGCTCAAGACGGAGCTGTTCTATCTGGAAAAATTTGATTCCATTGACCAGCTCGAAAAGGCTATTGTCGATTATATCGACTATTACAACAATCGCCGAATCAAATTAAAACTAAACGGTCTGAGCCCTGTACAGTACAGGATTCAGACCGTTGGAGCTGCTTAATTCAATTTTTGTCTAACTTTTGGGGTTCATTTCAGTTCACGGTGCCGGGTGTTTTTTATGCATTCAGGTACTTAACAGGAAACGCTTCCCGCAAAGCTTACAGAGCGAAGTAACGCTTTGCGTTGTCGAAGCAGATCCCCTTGACGATCTTCTCCAGAGCCTTCTCGTCGTTGGGATACTCGCCGTTCTCGACCCACTCGCCGATCAGGTTGCACAGGATGCGGCGGAAGTAGTCGTGGCGGGTGTAGCTCAGGAAGCTGCGGCTGTCGGTCAGCATCCCAACAAAGTTGCCCAGCAGGCCCAGGTTTGCCAGGCTCTTCATCTGGTTCTCCATGCCGATCTTCTGGTCGTTGAACCACCAGCCGGAACCGTGCTGGATCTTGCCGGGGATCTCATCGTTCTGGAAGCAGCCCAGAATGGTGCCGATCTGCTCGTTGTCGTACGGGTTCAGGCTGTAGATGATGGTCTTGGGGCACTCGTCGGTGTCGTTCAGAGCGCTCAGCAGAGAAGCGATCTGGCCGCCGCAGCTTGCGGTGTTGATCATATCAAAACCGGTGTCGGGTCCCAGCAGAGCGTTCATCTTGCGGTTGACGCCGCGCAGGCAGTTGTAGTGGATCTGCATGGCAACGTTCAGGCGGTGATACTGCTTGCCCAGGTGGATGAGGATGTAGGTCTGGTACTTCTCAGCCTCTTCGGCCGTGCAGGCCTCGCCAGCCATGACTTTCTGGTAGATGGCGTTGACCTCTTCCTTGGAAGCTTCACGGTAAGGCACATAGTCCAGGCCGTGGTCAGAAGCGCGGCAGCCCATCTCCACGAAGAACTCGATGCGCTTGGTCAGGGCGTCGGTCACGCAGTTGATGCAGGCCAGCTTCTCCTTGCCCACAACAGCAGCCAGCTGCGCCATGTACTCTGCAAAGCCGGGCTTCTGGATGTTGAGGGCCTTGTCAGGACGGAAAGACGGAGCCACGGTGAACTTGATGGTGGGGTCTTCCTTGATCTTCTTGTGCCACTCCAGGCTGTCGATGGGGTCATCGGTGGTGCCGATGAATGCCACATTGCTCTGCTCGATCAGGCCGCGGACGGTCAGCTTGGGGTCGTGCTGCAGCTTGTCGTTGCACAGGTTCCACACTTCCTCAGCGGTGTCGCCGTTCAGCACGCCGTCATAGCCGAAGAAGCGGTGCAGCTCCAGGTTGCACCAGTGGTACATCGGGTTGCCGATGGCCATGGGCAGAGCCTCTGCAAACTTCTGGAAGCGCTCGCGGTCGGGCTTATCGCCGGTAATGTACTCCTCAGGCACGCCATTGGAGCGCATCACGCGCCACTTATAATGGTCACCAAAGTAGCTGCCGTCCGGGTTGCGGCCGCCCAGCCACACCTGAGTGATATTCTCAAAGCGGCGGTTCTCATAGATCTCGCGGGGAGGGATATGGCAGTGGTAATCGCAGATGGGCATATCCTCAGCATAAGTATGGTACAGGTGCTGAGCGGTGGGGTTCTGGAGCATGAACTCCTTATCCATAAATGCTTTCATGATCGAGTTCTCCTTTTCTTGTATTCAAGGTGAAATCATACAAAAAATGTGCTTTCCTGCCCCCACAGGATACCAGCGGGAGCGGATACATCCTTAGTATACCGAAAACCGCCCATGTATACAACTGAAAATTTGACGAATTTTTAAAGCATTCCTTGTGAAAACCGCTGGAATTTATGAAAATGGCCTATTTTGGGGCAAAAATCCATCCTTACCCCCTTGACTTATTTGTATACAACAGCATAAAATAGGGGTAGTCAGGGGCCGCACCGTGGCGGCTCCGGTTTTGAGCAAAGCAACATAAAAAGGAGAACAGCAAAATGGAAACTTTGAATTACAAGGTTTTGGCAGAGACTGGTTACAACGGCTACGTCCTCAAGGATGCCCCGGTCAAGGTGATGCAGTTCGGTGAGGGCAACTTCCTCCGCGCGTTCGTGGATTACTTTATTGATATCGCCAACGAGAAAGCCGGCTTCAACGGCAAGGTCAAGCTGGTGCAGCCCATTGCCAACTTCCCCCAGATGGCTGACTGGATCAACGAGCAGGAGGGCCTGTACACCCTGTACCTGCGCGGCAGTGAGAAAGGCCAGAAAGTGGACGCCAAGCGCGTGATCTCCTGCGTGTCCGACTGTGTCTGCCCTTATCAGGATGGCAAGTGGGCTGAGGTGCTGGATCTGGCTCGCTCCGAGGATCTGGAGATCATCGTCTCCAACACCACTGAGGCCGGCATCGCTTACACCCAGGGCGACAGCGAGTTCGACCAGGTGCCCCCCAACAGCTTCCCCGCAAAGCTGACCCGCGTGCTGTATGAGCGCTACAAGGCATACAACGGCGCTGCCGACAAGGGCCTGGTCATCCTCTCCTGCGAGCTGATCGACAACAACGGCAAAGAGCTGAAGAAGTGCTGCAACAACTACGCCAAGGACTGGAACCTGGACGCTGCTTTCATCGACTGGATGAACAACGCCAACACGTTCTGCTCCACTCTGGTGGACCGCATCGTCCCGGGCCGCATTCGTGACCCGAAAGAACTGGCTGCCCTGGAAGAGGCCAACGGCTACCACGATCAGGCGCTGGATGTCGGCGAAGTGTTCGGCGTCTGGGTCATCGAGGGCCCCGCGGGCCTGGAGGACAAGCTCCCGTTCAAGAAAGCCGGCGTCAACGTCATGGTCGTGCCCGATGTCACTCCTTATAAGAAGCGCAAGGTCCGCATCCTGAACGGTGCCCACACCGGTTTTGTTCTGGGCGCTTACCTGGCTGGCTTTGATATCGTCCGTGACTGCATGCACAACGATACCGTCCGCGGCTTCATGAACAAGATGCTGCACGAGGAGATCATCCCCACCCTGCCTCTGGACAAGAAAGACCTGGAAGACTTTGCTTCCGCTGTGGAAGACCGCTTCAACAACCCGTTCGTCAACCACGAGCTGATGAGCATTTCCCTGAACTCCACCTCCAAGTGGAAAGCCCGCAACATGCCCTCTTTCCTGGCTTATATCGAGGAGCAGAAGCAGCTGCCCAAGTGCCTGACCATGTCTCTGGCAGCCTATATCGCATTCTATTCCAACGACATCCAGGAGCGCACCGCCGACGGCCTGATCTGCAAGCGCCCGGCCGGCAACACCTATAAGATCCAGGATGACGCATGGGCTCTGGACTTCTACTATGCACACAAGGACGACACCGCAGCTCAGCTGGTGCACGCTGTCCTGTCCAACACCCAGATGTGGGATCAGGATCTGACCAAGATCGAGGGCCTCGAGGCCGCTGTCCTGGCTGATCTGGAGTTGATCCGCTCTCAGGGCGCTGAGGCTGCTTACAAGAGCTGCCTGTAATTCGACAGAATATTTTCCCCGCACATCAAAGGGCTGCTGCTTTGGGCAGCAGCCCTTTTGTGCTTTTGAGAGTACAAGGAGAGAAACTATGCCGCAGGCAATTCACATCAGCCCCATCGACAACGTCGTTGTCGCGCTGCATCCCATCGCCAAGGGCACTCTGGTGGAGGTAGACGGCCTTTCCGTCACCGCGCTGGAGGATATTCCCCAGGGCCATAAAATGGCCGTGAAGCCCATCAAGAACGGCGAGAACGTCATCAAATACGGCTTCCCCATCGGCCATGCCACCGCCGATGCCGAGCCGGGCACCTGGATGCACACCCACAATGTCCACACCAACCTTTCCGGTGAGGTGGAGTACAGCTACAACCCCGCCCCCGATCTGGCTCCCCTGCCCAAGGCGGCTCCGGAGACCTTTATGGGCTTCCGCCGCAAGGATGGCCGCGCCGCCATCCGCAACGAGATCTGGATCATTCCCACCGTCGGCTGTGTCAACGACATCGCCAAGAAGATGGTGGCCGACAACCAGGATCTGGTCACCGGCAGCATCGAGGGCCTGTATACCTTTACCCATCCGTTTGGCTGCAGTCAGACCGGCCATGATCATGCACAGACCCGCAAGCTGCTGGCGGCTCTGGTCCGCCACCCCAATGCCGCTGCCGTTCTGGTGCTGCATCTGGGCTGTGAGAACCTCCAGCATGACCAGTTCGTGGAAGAGCTGGGCGAGTACGACCACGACCGGGTCAAGTTCCTGACCTGCCAGGACGTGGACGACGAGTTCACCGCGGCCCGCGAGATTCTCAAGGAGCTGGCTGCTTATGCCGGTCAGTTCCAGCGCGAGCCCATTCCCGTCAGCGAGCTGGTGGTCGGCATGAAGTGCGGCGGCTCGGATGGCCTGTCCGGCATCACCGCCAACCCCACCATCGGCCGCTTCTCTGATATGATGGGCCAGCGCGGCGGTTCCACCGTCCTGACCGAGGTGCCCGAGATGTTCGGTGCCGAGGGCTTCCTGATGGATCGCTGCATCAACCACGACGTCTTCGTCAAGGCGGAGAAGATGATCAACGGCTTCAAGGAGTACTTCATCAGCCACAACGAGGTGGTTTACGACAACCCCTCCCCGGGCAACAAGCAGGGCGGCATCACCACCCTGGAGGACAAGAGCTGCGGCTGTGTCCAGAAAGGCGGCACCGCCCCCATCATGGACGTCATCGGCTACGGCGACCCTGTGGTGACCAAGGGCCTGAATATGCTCTACGGCCCCGGCAATGACCTGGTCTCCGCCACGGCCATGACAGCAGCCGGTGCGCACCTCATCCTCTTCTCCACCGGCCGCGGCACGCCGTTCTCGGCCCCGGCCCCCACCCTGAAGATCTCCACCAACACCCCGCTGGCCCAGAAGAAGTCCGGCTGGATCGACTTCAACACCGGTGTCATCGCGGATGGAGAGAAGACCATCGACGAGGCCGCGCACGACCTGCTGGATCTGGTCATCCGCGTTGCCAGCGGTGAGCAGACCAAGGCCGAAAAGCACGGCTTCCGCGAGATCTCCATCTTCAAGGACGGCGTTGTTCTGTAATGGATCAGAGACTGCTGTGTGCCCTGTGGTGCACGGCGGTCTTTTTGTGCATTGATTCTTAATTTCGACCCGCGGAACGCGGGCAGAAAAACAGGAGGACAAACTTTATGAATCAGATCACTACCCAGTACGTCACGGAGAACGGTGCCTGCTACGAGCAGTACGTCATCACCGACCCCGCCGCCAAGACGGCCCTGACCATCACCCCCGAGCGCGGCGGCATGATCACCGGCTTCACGCTGGACGGCGAGGAGTACATCTGGACCCGCCGCCCCAACTTCAGCGAGTGCAACCGCCCCCGCTTTGGCGTGCCCGTGCTCTTCCCCAGCTGCGGCAACCCGGACAACGGCGTGCATCTCTTTGACGGCAAGGCCTATCCTATGGAGTGCCACGGCTTTGCAGACCTCTGCGCCTGGGAAGTGGAGAGCGTCGGCCCGGACGGCGTGAGCCTTGTGCTGGAGTCCACCCCGCTGACCAAGTTCCTCTACCCGTTTGATTTCACCCTGCTGGTGAACTACAATCTGGAGGGCAGCAAGGCCACCATCAGCATGACCGTCATCAATGAGGGCGACAAGCCGATGCCGTTCAGCTTTGGCTACCACCCCTACTTCAACGCCTCCGCCCTGGAGAACGTGGATTTCAACATCCAGTGCGCTACCTGCTCTGAGAACGCCAAGGGCGAGCAGCCCGCTGCCCCGGAGAAGATCACCCTGACCCGCAAGGAGGGTGCCGACAACTCCATCCGCCTGCTGACCGGCGTGGAGTTCCCCATGAGCTTTACCGACAAGGGCAACGGCCACAAGGTGACTGTGGACGCCGACGAGACTTTCACCAACGGCGTGCTCTGGCAGCAGGATGCCGAGAGCTTCGTCTGCATGGAGCCCTGGAACGGCTGGGCCAACAGCGTCAACGAAGAGGGCAAGCACGAGGTGCTGGAGCCCGATGAGGCCATGACCAGCGAGTGGAGCATCACCATTGAGAAAGTCTGAAAATCCGCTTTCCTGAACATCTGAACAAAAAAATCTCCCGCAGTGTGCACAGACATCCGCGGGAGATTTTTTATTTAAATCACATAATCGTTTCCGGCTTCTTCCGGGGCTGCCAGGTCTGCGAGGGTGATCTTGCTGAAGTAATCCGAGATCATTTCGTCCAGGCCTTTCCACATGTTATAGGTGCGGCATTCGGCCATCCGATGGCAGGTGGGTGCTCCGGGAGTCAGGCAGCTTACCGTTGCCAGATTGCCCTCCGTCAGGTTCAGGATCTCCTCCACCGTGTACTGCTCCGGGCTGCGGGTCAGGCGGTAGCCGCCGCCCTTGCCGCGCAGGCCCTCCAGAAACCCGTTCTGCACCAGCACCTTGAGGATGTTCTCCAGATATTTCTCTGAGATCTCCTGCCGGGCGGCTACTTCTTTCAGGGGGACATATTTATCTGACTGGTGTTCGGCCAGATCGATCATCACACGCAGCGCATAACGCCCTTTGGTTGAAACAATCATCCGTTTTTCTCCTTTGATTGCAAAGTGATTTACCGTTTTTGATTTTAAACCTATTATACAACAGGGTTTGTAACTTTTCAATCCGATTTTTTCGCATTTTTCCATTGACAAGGGCAGGGCACAAGCGTATAATGCTATCAAACCCACAAACCATATTGGTTTATAGAGTTGTGTGAACAGCCGGGGCCGCCCCGGAACAGCAGGGCCAGGCGCCCACATAGGGAGGACAAAGTATTATGAGCAAGATTTATACTTCCGCGGATCAGCTGATCGGCCACACTCCGCTGCTGGAGCTGACCCACATTGAAGCACAGGAAAACCTGCCTGCCAAGCTCCTGGCCAAACTGGAGTATTTCAACCCGGCCGGTTCCGTCAAGGACCGCATTGCCAAGGCCATGATCGACGACGCCGAGGCTTCCGGCAAGCTCAAACCTGGTTCCGTCATCATCGAGCCCACCTCCGGCAACACCGGCATCGGCCTGGCTGCCGTGGCGGCTGCCAAAGGCTACCGCATCATCATTGTCATGCCCGAGACCATGAGCGTGGAGCGCCGCCAGCTGATGAAAGCCTATGGCGCGGAGCTGGTCCTGAGCGAGGGTGCCAAGGGCATGAAAGGTGCCATTGCCAAGGCCGATGAGCTGGCAAAGGAGATTCCCAACGCATTCATCCCCGGCCAGTTCGTCAACCCCGCCAACCCCAAGGCTCATGTTGCCACCACCGGCCCCGAGATCTGGGATGACACCGACGGCAAGGTCGATCTCTTTGTGGCAGGCGTCGGCACCGGTGGCACTGTGACCGGTGTTGGCCAGTACCTGAAGAGCCAGAACCCGAATGTCAAGGTCGTGGCTGTGGAGCCCGCCTCCTCCCCTGTCCTGAGCAAGGGCACTGCCGGTGCACACAAGATCCAGGGCATCGGCGCAGGCTTTGTCCCCGATGTGCTGGACACCAAGGTCTACGATGAAATCATCGCCGTGACCAACGAGGACGCCTTTGCAACGGGCCGCCTCATCGGTCACAAAGAGGGCGTGCTGGTGGGCATCTCCTCCGGTGCAGCCGTCTGGGCTGCCATCGAGCTGGCAAAGCGTCCGGAGAACAAGGGCAAGAACATTGTGGTCCTGCTGCCCGATACCGGCGACCGTTACCTCTCCACCCCGCTGTTTGCGGAATAATCTCCCCCGAAATACGTTACGCCGCTGTGCATCCTCTTTGCGCGGCGGCGTTTTTGTGTTACAATAAGCTCATCTTATCAATTGGAGCGTATGACATGAACTACTACGTTGCCCCCATGGAGGGGCTCACCGACCGGGTGTGGCGGCAGGCCCACCAGAAATGGTTCGGCTGGGCAGGAGGCCCGGCCCGCTATTACGCGCCCTTTTTGTCCCCGCCGGAAAACCGCGTTCTCATCAAAAAGAAGATGGCGGAACTGGCCCCGGAGGCCAACCACGGCGTGCCCGTTATCCCGCAGCTGCTGGCCAAGGATGGCGAGCTGGCTGCCTGGATGATCGGCGAGCTGCGGAAGCTGGGCTATACGGAGGTCAATCTGAACTTCGGCTGCCCCGCCGGAACTGTTACCGCCAAGGGCAAGGGTTCCGGAATGCTGCGGGACCCGGCCAAACTGGACGCCTTTCTGGAAGCTGTTTTCTCTCATGCAGAGGGCCCCATCTCGGTCAAGACCCGGCTGGGCGTGGAGAAACCGGAGGAATTTGCGGCCATCCTTACAATCTATAACCGCTACCCCATCTCTGAACTGACCATTCATCCCCGTGTCATGCGCCAGCTCTACCGCGGGCAGGCCGACCGGGAGGCCTTTGCCGCCGCCCTGCCCCAGTGCAAGCCGCCGGTCTGCTACAACGGTGATCTCACCACCACAGGGCAGCTCCATGCGCTGGAAGCGGAATTTCCCACCCTTTCCGGTATCATGATCGGCCGGGGCATCATTGCAGACCCGGCTCTCTTCCGCAAGGCTCTGGGCGGCCCCGCTGCCACCAAAGCCGAGCTGCGGGGCTATCTGGACGACCTCTACCACGGCTATACCGAGCTCTTCGGCAGCGCCGGGTGTGCCATCAGCCGGATGAAAGGCCACTGGTTCTATCTCATCCACTGCTTTGCCGACTCCGAAAAGTTGGAAAAGCAGCTGAAAAAGCTGCGGGAACCCTGGGAGTATGAGACGGTCGTGAATCAGATTTTTACCTTGCCGCTTATTTAAAAAAGTCCGCTGCCATACAGACAGCGGACTTGAAAGGACAGATGGAAGCTCAGACGTTCAGATAGCTGCGCAGCAGCGCCTGCAGCAGGTCATCGCGGTCCACTTTGCGGATCAGCGAACGCGCGCCCTTGTACGTCGTAATGTAAGTCGGATCTTCGGAGAGGATATAGCCCACCAGCTGGTTGACCGGGTTATACCCTTTTTCTTTCAGTGCGTCGTACACCTGCTGCACGACTTCGTGGATCTCATAGTCCTTTTGATCGTGGATCGAGAAAATAGCAGTTGCGTCACCCACGCAAGACACCCCCTTCGATAAACTATGATTTATTGTACACGAAATGCGGCAAAACTTCAAGATTCCGGGGCCGTATTTGCACATTTTGCTCAAAATTTTCTGACAATTCCATGCAATTTGGCGGGTGGTTTTCCACCGAAAGGAGCGTTTTATGCTATATGGCATTGGGTGCGACCTGTGTGAGGTCGCCCGGATGGAAAAAAGCCTCTCCGGGGCCCATAGCCCGGCCTTTGTTCGGCGGGTGTTCGGCCCGGCAGAGCAGGCCGCGCTGGGCCTTGGTGCAGAGACTGAGCCCTGGCCCGCCGGGCGGGCTTCCGCCCATAAGGCTGCCAGTGCGGCGGCTGATTTTGCCGCCAAAGAGGCATTCCTCAAGGCGGCAGGCACGGGGCTTGCCGCGCCGTTCTCCCTGTGTGAGATCGAAGCCGTCCGCCTGCCTTCCGGGGCCCCGAACTATCGTTTCTCCGGCAAAACGGCGGAGTGGGTGGCGGCACACCACCTGACCGCAAAGCTCTCTCTCAGCCACGACGGCGGCATGGCACTGGCGTTCTGCACGCTGGAACAGCTGCCTCCGGAAACCTGACCGCACCTGGTGCATACAATGGAATAAACCGCGCCGCGTGCATAGCGGCCCCCTCCCCCGCCCATACTAAGGGCAGCAGGGAGGCCTGCGCACCACATAGCGGCGCTGCCTCCCCAACTGCAAGGAGGGAGATTCCATGGAGGTACACAGAGGAGAAGTTTTCTACGCCGACCTCTCGCCCGTGGTCGGCTCAGAGCAGGGCGGCATCCGCCCGGTGCTCATCGTGCAAAACGAGATCGGCAACCGCCACAGCCCCACCGTCATTGCGGCCGCCATTACATCCCGGCTGGACAAAGCCCGCCTGCCCACCCACATCAATATCCGGGCAGAGGACACAGGCCTTGCCAAGGACAGCGTGGTGCTGCTGGAGCAGATCCGCACGCTGGACAAACACCGCCTGCGGGAGCGGGCCGGGCAGATCACCCCGGAGGACCAGCGGCGGGTCAATCAGGCACTGGATGTCAGCCTGGGGCTGGATTCCTATTAAAAACAACAGACGAAAAAGGCACAAAAATGCCGCTCCCATCCGGTCTGGATGAGGGCGGCATTTGTTGTTTTGTGGAAGATCTTCTGTTTACCCGTTCTTGGCGGATTCCTCTGCATCGTGGAGCAGCGCTTGCTCGCGGATCTTGGCCAGCGTTTCCTCGCTGAGGATATGCTCTGCCTTGCAGGCGTCCTCGGCAGCGATCTTCTCGTCCACGCCCAGCTGCATAAAGAAGTGGGTCAGCAGACGGTGGCGGCTGTAAATGCGTTCCGCGATCTCACGGCCCGGATCCAGCAGGGTCAGGTTGCCCTCGCCGTCCACCGCGATATAGCCGTTTTCCCGCAGTTTTTTCATGGCAATGCTGACGCTGGCTTTGGTATAGCCCAGCTCATTGACCACGTCAATGGAGCGCACCCGGCCCATCCGCTGGGTCAGCATCAGGATCGTTTCAAGGTAATCTTCCGCGGATTGGTGGATCTGCATGGTTTGTTCGGCCTCCTGCCTTTTCCCCGCAGGGAATTTGTTCGCCGGGCATAACAGCCCGGTTAGTATATAATAGGATATCACATTCGGCAGGATGTTGCAAGCCGTTCTCAGTAGGTTTGTATGAACAAACCAAAATCATTCTTCGATTTTGTGTTATTTCACGGATTGCCCTTTGAAAAAGCGCTCGCCCGGCAGCACCTCTCAGGCGCTTTGCGCCAGTCGTCCTCCCTTTGTCGCTAACGCGACATCTCCCTCCGGCCGGAGGGAGTCTTTCCTAGCAGGGGAGCCCTTGGCAGACCGGGCAAGCCTTTTATTTTCGCTTACAGCTCTTTGGCTCCTGCGCCCTGTTGCCTTTTGTAGGCTGCAGGACCAGATAAATATAAGTCTCCGCCGTGGGCATCCAGAATCACCGTCAGGGGCATATCCTCCACGGTCAGGCGGCGGACGGCCTCACAGCCGAGGTCCGGCCAGGCGATGACTTCCAGCGTTTTGACGCTCTGGGCCATCAGGGCACCGGCTCCGCCCAGCGCCGCCAGATAGACTGCCCCGTTGCGGACGACCGCTTCCTTGACCGCCGCGTCCCGCTTGCCCTTGCCGATCATGATTTTGTTGCCCAGGTCCAGCAGACGGGGGCTCATGGCGTCCATCCGGCCGCTGGTGGTGGGCCCTGCCGAGCCAATGATCTCGCCCGGGCGCTCCGGGGTGGGGCCGACATAATAAATGGCACTGCCCTCCAGATCAAAGGGGAGCTTCTCGCCCTTGTCCAGTGCCTCCAGCATCCGCTTGTGGGCCTGGTCACGGGCGGTATACACCACACCGGACAGCAGCACGGTGTCGCCTGCTTTGAGAGGAGCCAGATCTTCCGCCGTGCAGGGAGTTGTGAGTTTGTATTGCATGGTCGTTTCCTCCTTACAGCTGTGCACTGGCCCGCCGGGTGACATGGCAGGAGACATTGACGGCTACGGGGAGGCCTGCCACATGGGTGGGCATCTGCTCAATGGCAAGGCCCAGGCAGGTGGTCTTGCCGCCAAAGCCCTGGGGCCCGATGCCCAGCTCGTTGATGGCCGCCAGCAGCTCCTGCTCCAACGCCGCGTAATAGGGGTCCGGGTTGGGGACATCCAGCGGGCGGAGGAGGGCTTTCTTGGCCAGATACGCCACCTTATCAAAGCTGCCGCCCACGCCAATGCCCAGCACGATGGGCGGGCAGGGGTTGGAACCTGCCTGCTGCACGGTGTCCAGCACGAACTTTTGAAAGCCCTCCACGCCGTCGGCGGGCTTGAGCATCTGGATGCGGCTCATATTCTCGCTGCCAAATCCCTTGGGGGCCACCGTGATGGTGCAGCCGTCACCGTCCACCAGATGCACGGTGATGGCCGCCGGGGTGTTATCGCCGGTGTTGCCGCGGCGGAGCGGGTCGGCCACGATGCTTTTGCGCAGGTAGCCGTCGGTATAGCCCCGGCGGACGCCCTCGTGGATGGCCTCCTCAAAATGCCCGTCAATGTGAACATCGGTGCCCAGCTCCACAAAGACGCAGGCCATGCCGGTGTCCTGGCAGATGGGCAGGTTCTCTTCTTTGGCGGCGGAGAGGTTGGACCAGAGCAGGTCGAGGGTATTTTTCGCCAGCGGCCAGGGCTCTTCTGCCCGGGCTTTGGCCAGCGCTGCCTCCACATCTTTGGGCAGGCGGGTGTTGGCCTCGATGCAGAGCCGGGCCACGGTATCGGTGATGGCCTGTGCCGAAATGGTTCTCATCTCAACGCCTCCCTCTTACAGGCGGGCGACGCCCGTTTCCCGGGCAGCCTTTGCCACGGCGTTGGCCACAGCCTCGGCCACGCGGGGGTCAAAGGCACCGGGGATGATGTTCTCCTCGCTGCGGTCTGCGTCGGTGATGAGGTCGGCGATGGCGTAAGCGGCGGCCAGCTTCATCTCGTTGTTGATGTCCCGGGCACGGACGCTCAGGGCACCCTTGAACAGACCCGGGAAGCAGAGCACGTTATTGACCTGGTTGGGGAAATCGCTGCGGCCGGTGGCCATGACGCGGACACCGCCCGCCTTGGCCTCGTCGGGCATGATCTCGGGCGTGGGGTTGGCCATGGCAAAGACGATCGCATCCTGATTCATGGTCTTGCACAGCTCGGTGGTCAGGATGCCGGGCTTGGACACGCCGATGAAAACATCGGCCCCGGCCAGCGCCTCTTTCAGGCCGCCCTTGATCTGACGGGGGTTGGTCACCTCGCCCAGCCAGTTCTTGTGGGCCTCCGCACTGTTGCAGCCCTTGTACAGGGTGCCGAACTGGTCTACCGCAATGATATCCTTTGCTCCGGCGGTCATCAGCATCTTGATGATGGCCGTGCCGGCCGCGCCGGGGCCGTTCAGGACGATATGCACATCCTCCATCTTCTTGCCCACCACACGGAGGGCGTTGATGAGGGCGGCGGTCACGACAATGGCGGTGCCGTGCTGGTCATCGTGGAAGACCGGGATATCCAGCTCTTTTTCCAGTGTTTCCTCGATCTCAAAGCACTCGGGGCTCTTGATGTCCTCCAGATTGATGCCGCCGAACGTGGGCGCAATGGCCTTGCAGGCCGCGATGACGCTGGCCGCGTCGTGAGCGTCGATGCAGATGGGGAATGCATCCACCCCGCCAAATTCCTTAAAGAGCACGGCCTTGCCCTCCATGACGGGCAGACCGGCCTCGGGGCCGATGTCGCCCAGGCCCAGCACAGCGGTGCCGTTGGAGACGACTGCCACCATGTTGCTCTTGAACGTGTACTTGTACACGTCATCGGGGTTTTCCTTGATCTTGCGGCAGGGCTCTGCCACGCCGGGGGTGTAGGCCGTGGAAAGGTCGTCGCGGGTCTTCACTTCCACCTTGCTGACGATGCCGACTTTCCCGTGATGGCTCTCGTGCATTTCGAGAGCAGCTTTGTTGTAATCCATGGGGCGTTCCTCCTGTTTTTGTATTAGCTCCTGCTTTTTATAATAACAAAACCCGGTGGGCATTTCCACCGCTTTTCCCAGTTTTCCGCCCGGGTTCCCGCAAAAGTCCGACAAAGTCGAACGTTTATTTGTGGAAATTTTGCAAAAAACTTTTCTTTTTCATTTTTACCCCTTATAATAGAGCATGTTTGATTTGCGCACCGCCGGGACTCCCCGGCATTCCAACAGGAGGTATTCTTTTGAAACGTAGCATCACCAAGGCGCTCTGTCTGGTCTGCGCCGGAGCTCTGGCTCTGGGCGCGGCAGGCTGCAGCAAGTCCGACAGCTCTTCTTCCGCTTCCAGCGAGGCCGCCAGCAGCGTTCTGGGCTCCGCGGCGGATTACGATTACCAGAACTTCACTTACAGCGATGGTCTGGATGAAAACGGCTACTGGGAGGGCATCCGGGCACTGGATTATGTCACCCTGCCGGAGGATTACGCTTCCATCCCGGTCCAGCGTGCCGACGTAGAGCCCACCAGCGAGGACGTGCAGGCCCAGATCGACAGCCTGCTCAGCCAGAACTCCACCACCCAGGACGTGACCGACCGTGCCGCGGCCAACGGCGACACCGTCAACATTGATTACGCCGGCACCGTGGACGGCGTGGCCTTTACCGGCGGCACCTACACGGGCTACAGCCTGACGCTGGGCAGCCACTCTTTCATCGACGGCTTTGAGGACCAGATCGTTGGCCACAAGCCCGGCGAGACCTTTGACGTGACCGTCACGTTCCCGGACGGCTACCGTGACTCCACCGATGCCGACGGCAACGCGCTGGTGCTCAGCGGCAAGCAGGCGGTCTTCTCTGTCACCCTGAACTCCATTGAGGAGGAGGTCCTGCCGGAGCTGACCGATGCCTGGGTGGACGAGAACTACGGCACCAGCGATGACCTGCACAGCGTGGAGGCCCTGCGGGCGTTCTGCCAGCAGCAGCTTTACACCTCCAACCTCAACACCGCCGTCATGGATTACCTGATGGACAACGCCACGTTCAGCGAGGTGCCCAAGGCCGTGACCGATTACCAGGTGACCCAGTGCCTCAACTACTATGATAAGATGGCCCAGTACTATGGCTACGATCTGGACACGTTCGTCCAGTCCATGCTGGGCTATGACAGCGCCGATGCCATGCTGGCCGCCATGGCCGACAGCATTGAGTCCTACGCAAAAGAGGCCCTGCTCTACCAGGCTGTGGCCGAGGCCATGGATCTGGCCCCCACCCAGGAGCAGATCGACACCTACTCCGCCTACACGGACACCTACGGAGCCAACTACTGCACCATGATCGCCATGATGGATACCGTGACCGACGCCCTGACCACCGGCGCGCAGATAAAATAATTTTTCCGCGTTCTTTTCCAGCATTCTGCACTCTCCCGCTGCCGGGAGAGTGTTTTTATTTGCAAACTTTTTGTGAATTCTCCGCTCAGCTTCTTCCGCCCTATTGACAAAGTGGGTTGTTTGGAGTATATTTTTAGCAGTCAAGCAGATAGAGTGCTAATACAGAATTAGCAAAGTTCAATCTTGTTTGACAAATCTCATTTAAAAACCAACTTCCGGTATGAATGGAGGTCGATTCTATGAATACCAATCAATATACCCAGAAGACACTGGAAGCACTGCAGGCTGCCCAGCAGCTGGCGGTGGAGTACCAGCACAACGCCATGGAGCCGGAGCACCTGCTCCATGCACTGGCCACCCAGGAGCAGGGCCTGATCCCGCAGCTGCTCCAGAAGCTGAATGTGGACGCGGGCAGCTTCTCCGCCGCTGTGGCTGAAAAGCTCTCTGCCATGCCCCGGGTGTCCGGCTCTGGCCGTGACCCCGACAAGGTCTATATCTCGCAGGCAACGGATAAGGTGCTGAGCGCTGCCGCCCGGGAAGCCAAGGCCATGAAAGACGACTATGTCAGCGTCGAGCATGTGTTCCTCGGCATCCTGGATGAGCCCACCCAGAACAGTTCCGATCTGTTCCGCGCGTTCAGCATCACCAAGGATAAGTTCCTGCAGCAGCTGACCGCCGTGCGCGGCAACCAGCGTGTCACCAACGACAACCCCGAGGACACCTACAACGCCCTGCAGAAGTACGGCCAGGACCTGGTGGATCTGGCCCGCAAGCAGAAGCTGGACCCCGTCATCGGCCGTGACCAGGAGATCCGGAACGTCATCCGCATCCTGTCCCGTAAGACGAAAAACAACCCCTGCCTCATCGGTGAGCCGGGCGTCGGCAAGACCGCCATTGCAGAGGGTCTGGCCGAGCGGATCGTCCGCGGCGATGTGCCCGAGAACCTGAAAGACCGCACCGTGTTCAGCCTGGACATGGGCGCTCTGGTGGCCGGTGCAAAATACCGCGGCGAGTTTGAGGAGCGCCTGAAGAGCGTGCTGAACGAAGTCAAGAAGAGTGAGGGCAAGATCATCCTCTTCATTGATGAGCTGCACACCATCGTGGGTGCCGGCAAGACCGATGGTGCCATGGACGCGGGCAACCTGCTCAAGCCCATGCTGGCCCGCGGCGAGCTGCACTGCATTGGTGCCACCACGCTGGACGAGTACCGCCAGTATATCGAGAAAGACCCCGCCCTGGAGCGCCGTTTCCAGCCGGTGCAGGTGGATGAGCCCACGGTGGAAGACACCATCTCCATCCTGCGCGGCCTGAAAGAGCGGTACGAAGTGTTCCACGGCGTCAAGATCAGCGATAACGCCCTGATCGCCGCCGCTACCCTCTCTGACCGCTATATCACCGACCGCTTCCTCCCTGATAAGGCCATCGACCTGGTGGATGAGGCCTGCGCCATGATCAAGACCGAGATGGACAGTATGCCCAGCGAGATGGATGATCTGGCCCACCGCATCACCCAGCTGCAGATCGAGCAGGTCAGCCTGAAAAAGGAGACGGATGCCCTGAGCCAGAGCCGCCTGAAAGAGCTGGAAAAAGAGCTGGCCGAGCTGCAGGATCAGTTCCGCAGCATGAAAGCAAAGTGGGAGAACGAGAAGAACGCCATCGGCAAAGTGCAGACCCTGCGCGAGCAGATCGAGCAGACCAATGCCGCCATTGAGAAAGCCCAGCGTGAGTACGACCTGAACAAGGCCGCCGAGCTGAAATACGGCAAGCTGCCCGAGCTGCAGAAACAGCTGGAAGCCGAAGAGAAGCTGGCCAACGAGAAGAAAGAGGACAGCCTGCTGCGTGACCGTGTGACCGACGAGGAGATCGCCCGCATCGTGGCCCGCTGGACCGGCATCCCCGTGGAGAAGCTGGTGGAAGGCGAGCGCGAGAAGCTGCTGCATCTGGACGATGTGCTCCACAAACGGGTCATCGGCCAGAATGAGGCCGTGACCAAGGTGAGCGAGGCCATCCTGCGCAGCCGCGCCGGCATCGCCAACCCCAACCGCCCCATCGGCAGCTTTCTGTTCCTGGGCCCCACCGGCGTGGGCAAGACCGAGCTGGCCAAAGCGCTGGCACAGGCCCTGTTTGATGATGAACGCAACATGGTGCGGATCGACATGACTGAATATATGGAGAAGTTCAGCGTCAGCCGCCTGATCGGCGCGCCTCCGGGATACGTCGGTTATGAAGAGGGCGGCCAGCTGACCGAGGCCGTCCGCCGCAAACCCTACAGCGTGGTGCTGTTTGATGAGGTGGAAAAAGCCCACCCCGACGTCTTCAACATCCTGCTGCAGGTGCTGGACGATGGCCGCATCACCGACAGCCAGGGCCGTACCGTGGACTTCAAGAACACGGTCATCATCCTGACCTCCAACCTGGGCAGCGACATCATCCTGAACGATCTGGAGCAGCGCCGCGCCAACGGCTCCAACGAGCTGAGCGACGAGGCAAAGCATCAGATCGACGCCCTGCTCAAGAGCAAGTTCCGCCCCGAGTTCCTCAACCGTCTGGACGAGATCGTCTACTACAAGAGCCTGACCAAGGACGAGATGCGGAGCATCGTGGACCTGCAGCTGGACGACCTGCGCCGCCGCATGGATGAGGGCAAGCACCTCAAGCTGGACGTGACCACCGCTGCCAAGGACTTCATCATTGATTCCGCCTACGACAGCGTCTATGGCGCGCGGCCCATCAAGCGGTTCATCCAGAGCCGGGTGGAGACCCTCATCGCCAAGGCCATCATCCGGGGCAGCTACGCCGAGGGCGCTACCCTGACGGTGGATTATGACGGCAATGCCCTGACTCTACGCTGAAATTTCCCTTAGATTTTACCTATTTTGTTCCCACGGACAGGTGGTAACGCTTGCACCGGGGGACTGAATATGATATTATAGTCTTTGAACATGTGCTTTTCATCGCGGAACAGTCACGGTGGGAAGCACATTTTTAGTATCAGCAGCCTGGAAGCAGTTTTCCCGCCACCGGCGGGGAAACTGCCCCGTCATCCGCTGCGTGCCCGTTTGGGCCAGAAAATATCAAACAGAAAGTTGAGTGTGATTTCCCTTTATTATGGACGATGGCAGTATTACGCTCTTGGTAGCGCTGGTGATCCTGGTGGCATTCTCCGCCTTTTTCTCCGCCTCCGAGACCGCATTCTCTTCCCTGAACCAGATCCGTCTGAAAAGCCGCGCGGAGGACGGCGACACGGCCGCCGCCCGGGTGCTGGCCATGTCGGAAAAATACGACAAGCTGCTCTCCACCATCCTCATCGGCAACAATATCGTCAACATTGCCGCCGCTTCCATCGGCACCATCCTGTTTACCCAGATGCTGGGGCAGGAGCGGGGCGCGACAGTCTCCACCATCGTGCTCACCATCGTGGTGCTGATCTTTGGCGAGGTAACGCCCAAGAGCCTGGCCAAGGAGATGCCGGAGACCATTGCCACGGCAGTGTCCCCGGTGCTCAACCTGCTGCTGCTCCTCTTTACCCCGCTGACCTGGCTGTTTACCCAGTGGAAAAAGCTGCTGGGCAAGTTCATCCACAGCCGTGAGGAAGATACCATCACCGAAGGTGAGCTCATGACCATGGTGAGCGAGGCCGAAAATGACGGCGAGTTGACCGACCGCGAGAGCCAGCTCATCCGCAGCGCCATTGAGTTCGACGACGTGGAGGTGGAAGAGATCCTGACCCCCCGCGTGGACGTGGTGGCCGTGGAGGACAACATCTCGCTGGAAGAGCTGGCCCAGACCTTTGCGGAATCCGGTTATTCCCGCCTGCCCGTCTATCATGATACCATCGACAACATCATTGGCGTGGTACATGAAAAGGACTTCTACCTGGCCCGGCTCAAAAAAGCCGCCACCGTGGAAGACCTCATCGCACCCACCCTGTATACCACGGGTTCCACCCAGATCTCCCAGCTGCTGCGCACCCTGCGGGAGCAGCACCACCACATGGCGGTCGTCGTGGACGAGTACGGCGGCACCGAGGGCATCATCACCCTGGAAGACATCCTCGAGGAGCTGGTGGGCGAGATCTGGGATGAGCACGACGAGGTGACCGAGGACTTCCGCCAGCAGTCGGACGGCAGCTGGCTGGTGTCCGGCTCTGCCAGCGTGGATGACCTCTACGAGACGCTGGGCCTGCCCGAGGACGAGGACATTGATTCCAACACCGTCAACGGTCTGGTGCAGGAAAAGACCTGCCACCTGCCCAAGGTGGGCGACCATTTCACGCTGGACAATTTCAACGGCGTGGTCACCCGCACGGCCAAGCGCCGCGTGACCGAAGTGCGGTTCACCCCCATCCCCGCCCCGGCGGAGAAAGAGGACGACCATGACCGGGAAAAATGGCTGACCTCCCGCCACCTGCAAAACCACAATTAAGCAAAAACCCCTGAGACGCGGCTGCGTCTCAGGGGTTTTGTGTTCGATTGCGTTTGAAACGGTTACTGCTTTTTCCAACGGCGCATAACGCCCATGCCCAGTGCATAGGGGCCGGTGTGCACCGCGATGGTGCAGCCGATCTGCAGCAGCTCTACCTCACAGGCGCTGCCCGGGTACCTGGCCAGCAGGGCGGCGCGGGTCTGCATCCAGAGCCGCTTGCCCTCTTCCTCATCGTAGCCATAGCCCACGGTGACGCAGTAGTCGTCCGGGTTTGCGTTGTTGCTGTCGAGATAAGCCATCAGCTGCTCCAGCGCCTTTTCAAAACTCTTCTGGCGGCCGCGTGCCATGCCGCCGGAGAAGATCTCGCCCTCTTTGAAGAGGATCATGGGCTTGATGCCCAGGATATTGGCCGCGCGGCCCGTCACCTTGCCGATGCGGCCGCCCTTGATGAGATAATCCAGGTTGCCCACGGTGAAGAAGATCTGGTTTGTGACGCGCTCGGCGCTCAGCCAGACCACAGCCTCTTCCAGCGTGCAGCCTGCGTCCCGCATGGCCACCGCGTTTTCCACCATTTCCGATTCCGTCACGGTGGCCGCCGTGGAGTCCATCACCTCGATCTTTGCATCGGGGTAATCCTCCAGCACCAGCTCCCGGGCGTTGCGGGCGCTGCCCACACAGCCGCTCATCTTGCTGGTAAAGCACAGGCAGAGGGTGGGGCGGCCTGCTTCGGCCTGGCGGCGGAAGATCTGCTCAAAGTCCTCCAGCGAGGGCAGGCTGGTCTTGGGGTAAGCGGAGGGGTTATCTACCATAAACTGGTAGAAATCCCGCACCGCGATCTCCTTGCCCTCCTTGCGGTAATGCTCGCCATCCAACGAGACATAGAACGGCACAACTTCCACATTGTACTGCTTTGCCTTTTCCGGGGTCCAGTCACAGGCACTGTCGGTAATGATATCAAACATAAACGCACGCTTCCTTTGTTACGGATAAACGCCCCGTGGCTCAGACCACGTGGTGGATATAAGCCTCACGCTCCGCGCCGACCGAGATATAGGTGATCTTGCAGCCCACAGCCTTTTCCAGGCACTCCACATAGTCACGGGCCTCCTGGGGCAGGTCCTCCCACTTGCGGGCTGCGGTGATATCGCAGTGCCAGCCGGGCAGATACTCCACCACGGGCTGTGCGGTATCCAGCGCCTCGCCCATGGGGAAACGGGTGGTGGTAGTGCCATCGCTCAGCTTGTAAGCGGTGACCATGGGGATCTTCTCCATGTAGTCCAGCACGTCCAGCAGGGTCAGAGCCACTTCATCGCAGCCCTGGCAGAAGACGCCGTAGCGGCTTGCCACCAGGTCGATGGGGCCCACGCGGCGGGGACGGCCGGTGGCAGCGCCATACTCGTGGCCAGCCTCACGCAGGGCGTGCTTCTCTTCCTCGGTCATGGCCAGCTCCGCGGTAAAGGGGCCGTCGCCGACGCAGGAGGAATAGGCTTTCATGACGCCGATGGAGTTGTGCAGCTTGTGGCCCGGGATGCCAGCACCGATGGGTGCGTAAGCGCCGATGACGTTGGAGGAGGTGGTGTAGGGGTAGATGCCGAAGTCGATGTCACGCAGAGCGCCCAGCTGTGCCTCAAACAGCACTTTCTTGCCGGCGGCGTCCGCATCAGCCAGGTACTGGCCCACATCGCAGATATAATCCTTGAAGATGGCTGCATACTGCTCCAGCCATGCCCACATCTCATCCACGCTGATGGGAGCGGCGTTGTAGCTGCCCTCCATCACCAGGTTCTTGGAATCCACCATGGTGACCAGGCGCTTCTTGACAGAGTCGTCCAGATGGAGCAGGTCGCCCATGCGGAGGGTCTTCTTCATGTACTTATCGCCGTAAGCGTAAGCAATGCCGCGCTTGGTGGAGCCGAACTGCGCGCCGGTCTTGGACAGGCGTGCCTCTTCCAGACCATCCTGCTCCACATGGTAGGGCATGGTGATGGTCGCACGGTCGGAGATCTTCAGGTTGGCGGGGCTGATCTCGACACCCTGCTTGCGCAGGCTCTCGATCTCGCCCGCCAGATGGTGCGGGTCGATGACCATGCCGTTGCCCATAACGCAGACGACGTTGGGGCGGAGAATGCCGGAAGGCAGCAGATTCAGCACAAATTTACCGCGCTCGTTCTTCACGGTATGGCCGGCGTTGTTGCCGCCCTGATAGCGCGCGACAATGTCGTACTCCTGGCTGATCAGGTCGACCATGCGGCCCTTGCCCTCATCGCCCCAGTTGATACCCGTAATTGCAGTAAGCATAATAAATGACCTCTTTGTAATTTTTCAAAAGACAGCCTTTTCCGTGCACCTTGCCCGGGATACGCCACCTTGGAAACAACATTTGGCCGCGCCGCCCGCGCCCGGCAGACCGCAACAGCTCAAGTATATTATAGCACGATTGTGCAACCGAAAAAAGAGGGAAAGCCGCTTTTGTACGACTTTTCCCTCTCTTTGCGCTGTTTTGTCCGGCAGACTCAATCTTTCTTTGCCAGCTTATGGATGGTGCCGTCCGGCTCCTGGATGGAGGTGTTGTTCAGCTGGGCGCGGAGGCTGGCCTTGATGTCGTCCAGGTACTCCCGGCGCAGGGCCTGCTGCTCGGCTTTTTCGGCCTCCGTCAGGCCCGTGGTCTTGCTTTTGTGTGCCAGCTCGTTGATGCGGGCAATTTTCTCATTCGTCATGGTGTACTCCTGTATTTTATCGGAAAGTGTGATATAATTAGCATAGCCTCTCAGGCGCTCCGTTGGGTGACGGAGAGGTTTAATCCAGTATACCAAAGGATGAAACCCATGTCAAAGCAGTTGAATTTTGCACAGCAGATGGACGAAGTGTTGAAAACATTGGCCCCCGCCCGGCCAAAGCTTCTGCTCCACGCCTGCTGCGGGCCCTGCTCCAGCGCCGTGCTGGAACAGCTGTACCAGTATTTTGAGATCACTGTCCTCTACTATAACCCCAATACCTGGCCCGCGGAGGAATACTACCGCCGGGGCGAGGAGCTGAAAAAGTTCGTGGCCGCCGCCCACCCGCTGGGGGTAACGGTGGTGGAAGACCACTACGACCCGCAGGAGTTCTACACCGCCGTGCAGGGGCTGGAACAGGAGCCCGAGCGGGGCAGCCGGTGCACCGTCTGTTACCGGCTGCGGATGCGCCGGGCGGCCCAGTATGCCGCCGAGCACGGGTTCGACTGGTTCACCACCACCCTCTCCATCAGCCCCCATAAGGACGCCAGGCGGATCAACGAGATCGGCCAGCAGCTGGAAGAAGAGTTCGGTGTAAAGCACCTGCCCTCGGATTTCAAAAAGCACAACGGCTACCTGCGCAGTTTGCAGCTCTCGGAGGAATACGGCCTCTACCGGCAGGATTACTGCGGGTGTGAGTTCAGCGCCCGGGCCCGCGGGCTATAACAAAAACGTCCACCCTGACGGATGGACGTTTTTGTTTTGCCGCCTTAGTTTTCTTCCGGCATCCGTGCCACCAGAATGGCAAAGATGACAAGGCCGATGCAGGGCACGATGTTACAGGCCATGCCCACGGCAAGGCCCGCGCGCTCTGCCACCCGGCCAATGATCCAGGGCATGAGGATGGCACCGCTGGACGCCGCCGGGAGCATGATGCCCATGCTGGTCACGCTGGTCATCTTACCGGCGCTGGCCACAGCCGTGGGGTTCATGCCCGCCATGGCAAAGGCAAAGGCGAACAGCAGCAGGATGGCTGCCCCCTGCGTGTGGGCCTGCATGAGGCAGAAATAAAAGATGGTGCAGCCCACCCCCATGACCACCATGGCCTTGCGGGGCTGTTTGAACGGGAAGACGAACGCGATGAGGAGCCGGGCCACCAGAGTGGCACCCCACATGACCGTGACGGTATAGGCCGCCAGCGCACCGGTAATGATGCCGCTGCCCTTGAAGTAGGTGACCATCCAGCCCGTGACGCTCTGCTCGGCCGCGTTCTGGCAGAAGAGCAGGCCTATCAGCAGCCAGAACTGCACGGAGTGCAGAAAGCTCCAGTCGATCTTCTCCTTGCCGGTTTTGCTTTTGGGGCTCCCCTGCCCGTCCATGGGGGTGGTGAGATAGATGAGCCAGACGAGGACGCCCAGCGCCGCCAGCACCAGCAGGGCCAGCCCGGTGCTCACCCGGCCCGCCGCTGCAATGAGGAACGGGCAGAGCAGCGCGCCGCAGGCGTAGCAGCTGTGCATCAGGTTCATGCCCCGGGTGCGGTCGGCGGAGTTGTCGCTGACCAGGATGGTGCAGGCGTTCATGGCGCTGCCCTTGGCGATGCCCACCAGGAAGAACGAGACACTCAACAGCAGCTCCGCGCCGGAGAGGCCCATCATCCCATAGCCCAGCGCATAGCCTGTGGTCAGCAGCAGGACACTGGGCTTGAAGCCCAGCACCCCGGGCAGCACGCCGGTCAGGAAACCCGCCAGCAGGTTGCCAATGCTCATCAGGGAGAGCAGAGTGCCCGTCATGCCATAGGCAAAGCCGTATTTCTCCTGCAACAGGCTGACCACCACACCGCTGGAAATGGCGCAGATCCCGCTGAAAAAGAATGTGAGGAAGCCCGCATTGCGCAGGCGGGTGTTTTGGGGTTGCTGTTCCATGGCCGTTTGCTCCTCGTCCTGTTTTTGTTACTCTTTTTTATTTAACCACAGTTTTGGACAAATGCAATCCGCTTTTTGAATTTACAGGTGCTCCTGCAGGAAATTTGCCGCAGGACGCGGCTCGTTGAAGAGAGGTTCCACGCGGAACGCACCCCGCCAAAACAGGCGCAAAAAAGAGGGGCGGACCCTACAGGGTTCGTCCCTCTTTTTACTGGTTTGCTTATTCTGCCTTTTCAGCAGCGGGCTTCTCCTCAGCCTTGGGAGCGGGAGCTGCTGCAGGAGCAGCGGGCTTCTTGGGCTCCGGGGGATACGGATTGTCCTTCAGCGGGAAGAGGATGATCTTCTTCGGGCACTTCTGGGCACACATACCGCAGCCCTTGCACTTGTCATAATCCACACGGGCCACACCGTCCACAACGTGGATGGCATCAAACTTGCAGGTACGCTCGCACATGCCGCAGGCAATGCAGGAGGTCGTGCAGGCTTTCATGGCCACAGGGCCCTTATCCTGGTTGGAGCACATGACCACAGGCTTGCGGGGGCCGCCAGCGTCGATCATGATGACATGCTTGGGGCAGATGTTGGCGCAGGCACCGCAGCCGGTGCACTTGTCCTTATCCACCTTGGCCACGCCGTCCACAATGTGGATGGCGTCAAACTTACAGACCTTGGTGCAGTCGCCCAGGCCGATGCAGGCGAACGTGCAGGTCTTGGGGCCGCCGTACAGGTTGGCGGCAGCCGCGCAGGTCTGGATGCCGGTGTAATCATAAGCGGGCTTGCAGTGCTCGGAGTTGCCCTGGCACTGAACCACAGCCTTTTTCTCCACAGCGCTTGCCTCGCCGCCCATGATCTTGGCAATGGCAGCAGCAGCCTTGGGGCCGCCGGGTGCGCACTTGTCGCAGGCAACGCCGTCCATGACGACAGCCTTTGCGTAATCAGAGCAGCCTGCGTAACCGCAGCCGCCGCAGTTTGCGCCTGCCAGGCAGGCGGCAACTTCTTCAATACGAGGATCTTCCTCAACCGCCATGAACTTGGCCGCCGCGACCAGAATGATCGCGCCAACGGCGCCCACGATGGTACAGAGGATAACAGCCGATGCAATATTCATAGTTCTGTCTCCTCCCTTACAGCGTCACATTAAACAGGTTCTCGACGAGGCCACCGAAACCCATGAAAGACAGGCTGGTGATCGCGGCAGCCAGCAGGGTGATGGGCAGGCCCTTAAAGGGAGCCGGGGGATCGCAGGCTTCCACGCGCTTGCGCACGCCGCTGAACATGACCATGGCCAGCATGAAGCCGACGCCTGCACCGATGGCGCAGATCAGGGCCTCGATGTAAGCGATACCAAAGCCCAGGCTTTCCACATCCGCGCCGTAATCGCCGACGACCAGAATGGTGACAGCCAGCACGCAGCAGTTGGTGGTGATCAGGGGCAGGTAAACGCCCAGGGAGTTGTACAGGGCCACAACGTACTTCTTGAGGAAGATCTCAATGAACTGAACCAGAACCGCGATGACCAGGATGAAGACGATGGTCTGCAGGTAGCTCAGGCCAGCCGGATCCAGAACGAAGATCTGGATGGGGAACGTCACGGCGGTAGCCATGAACATGACGAAGATAACAGCGCCGGACATACCAACGGCGGAGTCCAGCTTCTTGGAAACGCCCAGGAACGGGCAGATACCATAGAACTTCACCAGCACGTAGTTGTTGACAAGGATCATGCTGAAGAAGATTGCAGCGAGTTTGACGAGCATCTTATTCCGCCTCCTTCTTCAGGTTGTCGATGTCACAGCAGCTCTTGCGCTCGATCCGTGCATCCAGCTTGCCCTCCAGCCAGACACAGCCGGCCATCAGGACGCCGTAGCAGAAGAACGCGCCGGGAGCCTGGGTCATAATGCTGATCTTGGCGAAAGACTCGGGCAGGATCTGGAAGCCCAGCCAGGTGCCGCTGCCCAGAACCTCACGGAACGTAGCCATCAGCACGACGGTCAGGGTGTAGCCGATGCCCATGCCAATGCCGTCCAGTGCGGAATCGACCACATTGTTCTTGCAGGCGAACATCTCGGCACGGCCCAGGATGATGCAGTTAACAACGATCAGGGGCAGGAAGACGCCCAGTGCATTGTACAGGCTGACCATGTAGGCGTGCATGAACATCTGGACGATGGTCACGAAGCCTGCGATGATCACGATGTAGCAGGGCAGATGGACTTTTGCGGGGATCACGTTGCGCAGCAGCGAGATCAGGATATTGGCGCAGACCAGCACGAACGTGAAAGCCGCACCCATGCCCAGCGCGCTGGAAACTGCCGTGGTAACAGCCAGGCAGGAGCAGGTGCCCAGAACCAGACGCAGAACGGGGTTTTCTTTGATGATACCGTTGGTAAGGATGCTTACCTTGGAATTCTTTTCAGATGCCATTTCTTACCAACCTCCTTTATGCCAGCTCATTGTAGCAGCTGATGCAGTCGTTGATGGCTGCAAACAGAGCCGTGGACGAAATGGTAGCGCCGCTGTAGGCGTCAAAGTCCTGGTTCATGACGATATTCTGGGTACCGTCCATGCCGTTGAACTGAGCCAGATAGTCGGCCTTGGCCACATTGGAGCCGATGCCGCTGGTCTGCGTGGAAGCATCCACCCAGATACCGGTGACCTTGCCTTCGGCATCAAAGCCCATGATAACGGTCAGGACGCCGCCGTCGAAACCGGACTCGCCGGCCTTGATGGCCATGCTGCCATCCTCAGCCTTGACAGCACCGGAGACGTTTGCGGTGGTGTAGCCGCTCACCTCTTCCAGGGTGCTTGCGTCGGAAACAGAGGGCATCACGTCAACGTAAGCAGCCAGGGTGGTTGCACGCTCGTTTTCCGCGATGACCGGAGCGGTCATGGAGTTAACGACCGCCAGCAGCAGGCTGACGACCAACGAGATCACGCTCAGCACAACAACGGGCTTTACCGTGCTCTCCCAAGTAGTCTTATTCATTTGCCAGCAGCCTCCTTTGCAGGTTTTGCGGGTTTGATATAGCCATACGGAGTCTGACGGGTCAGGTCATTGATGTACGGGACCCACAGGTTCATGAACAGCAGCGCGAAAGACACGCCCTCGGCGTAGCTGCCCCACTCACGGATCGCAAAGGTGACAATGCCCAGCGCCACGCCATAGACCAGCTTGCCCTTGAGGGTGAACGGGCTGGTGACGTAGTCGGTTGCCATGTACACAGCGCCAAACAGCAGGCCGCCGGACAGAACGCCGACCAGCGCGCCGTGCAGGCTGCGGGTAGAGATCAGGTAGAAAATGAACATGCTGCCGATGTAAGAAGCGGGGATGGCAGCGCTAATGGTCTTGGTGGCCACCAGGTAGATCAGGCCCAGCACGATGGCCAGAGCGCAGGTCTCGCCCAGAACACCGCCGTGCACGCCCATGAACAGGTCCAGCAGGCTCAGCTTGGAGGGGTCAGCCACTTTCAGCGGGGTAGCGCTGGAGAGCTGATCCACGGCCGCATCCGGGTAGACCCAGGTGTTCATCTCGCCGGCAAAGCTGATGAACAGGAAGATACGGCCCACCAGAGCGGGGTTGGCAAAGTTCATGCCGATGCCGCCGAACAGCTGCTTGACCACGATGATGGCGACGAAATCGCCCACGATGAGCTCGCCAATGGGCATCCCCACGGGGACGTTCAGGGCCAGGATGATGCCCGTGACCACAGCGGACAGATCGCCGACGGGATTGGGCTTCTTGAGCAGCTTGCAGTACAGCCACTCAAAGGCCACGCTGGCAACCACGGACACGGCCGTGACCAGCAGAGCGCGCAGACCAAAAATGATCGCAGAGGCCACCACGCAGGGCACCAGAGCAACGATCACGTTGGCCATCAGGCCGGTGGTCGTCTCCTCGGAGCGCAGGTGCGGGGAGGCCGAAACAATAAGCTTCGTATCCATTACTTATTGCCTCCTTTTTTGATTTCACCAAGGTAGAATGCCTTTGCCAGGCCCATCATCTGGGTGCAGGGACGCTTGGCCGGGCAGACAAACGTGCAGGAACCGCAGTTGAAGCAGTAATCCACATGCAGCTTGCCCAGCGTCTGGACATCACGGGCAGCGTAAGCCTGGTTGACCTCCACGGGCTCCAGACCCATGGGGCAGTACTCCACGCAGCGGCCGCAGCGGATGCAGGGGTTGACCTGCGGGGGCTGTGCGGCCACGTCGCTCAGCATGATGAGGCCGGAAGTGGTCTTGGTGGTGGGGTAGCTCAGGTCCTTGACAGCGGGGCCCATCATGGCACCGCCGGCAACCACCTTGCCCAGCGTCACGCCGGGCTTGAGGCCGGCGGCGTTCAGCACGTCTTCATAAGAAGTACCGACCGGGACGATCAGGTTCTGCGGGTTTGCGCAGGCATCGCCGTCCACGGTGATGCAGCGGCTGACCACCGGCATACCGGTAGCCAGATACTTGCCCAGGCTGGACACACTGGTCACGTTCATGACGATGGCGCCAGCAGCCGCGGGCAGGCCGCCGTGCGGCACCTCGCGGCCCAGGCACTTCTCGATCAGGATCAGCTCCGCACCGGTGCCATAGACACTGGGCAGAGGCTTGACTTCGATCTCGGGCGTGTCCTTGGTCTTCTGGCACAGCAGGTCGATGCACTCAGGCTTGTTGTTCTCAATGCCGATGACGCACTTCGGGATGCCGACATACTTCAGGACAGCCTGGATGCCGCGGATGATATCGTCGGCACACAGCAGCATCTCCTGGGTATCGCTGGTCAGCCACACTTCGCACTCGGAAGCGTTGATCAGCAGGGTGTCCACCGGGTCTTTGGGCTGCAGCTTGACGTCGGTCGGGAAGCCCGCGCCGCCCAGACCAACCAGACCGCACTCCCGCACAGCAGCCAGGAAGCTGGCCTTATCGGTCACTTCCGGTGCCTGGACGGCCGGGTCAACAGTCTGCTTGCCATCCGTCTTGATGACCACCGAGTCGCACATACGGCCATTGCTCAGGCGGTACGGCTCCACGGCAGCAACGGTGCCGGAGACACTAGAGTGGATATTGGCAGAGACAAAGCCGCCTGCCTCACCGATCTTGGTGCCCACAAACACTTCGTCGCCCTTTTTCACCAGAGCCTTTGCCGGAGCACCAATGTGCTGGCTCATGAGGATGCGTACCTGCGCGGGCAGAGGCATCGGGACAGGCTTGCTTGCAGCGGTTGCCTTGTCATGCGGCGTATGCGCGCCAAGCGCCGCACGTTTCAGCTTGTTCAACATGGAATAAATCCCCCATTCTGCTTGAATTGCCATCCCCACGCCCATGCAGGCGCACTGGTACAGGGACAGCAGCTGCTTAACACACTTATTGTATCATTTTGGCGTCGGAAGTCAACGATAACTCCCCCAAAATGATGCGAATTCCTTAATTTTCTTTGCTGTTTTTGACGATTAGTTATAGCTAACCTCCGATTTTTTCGGTACAAACCCACAAGAATCGTCAAGTTTGCCTTTCGGTGCGGAATATGCTATACTAAAGGAAACCATCCCGCGGAACGTCCCCCGCTCCGCCACTCATCCACCAAGGAGGATCTGAAACGATGAAATTTCTCAAAGCGCTGCTCGCCATTTTCACGTTCTTAGCCGTCGCTCTGACGGGTGCTCTGCTGTTCGTACAGGACAAGAGCGCCCCGCGCTATATCCAGATCTACACCAACGAGCAGTAACACTTACCCGCATAGCAAAAGCCCCGGAGCGGCATCTGCCGTCCCGGGGCTTTTTGATTTGCGGTTAAATTGCTTTATACGATTTTTTCAAAAATCTCAAACATCGTATAGACCTTGTTGCTGTCATCAGGGTCAGAAATACGAGCAATGCCAACATAGTCTGCATCCAGGAACTTATCCAGTTTATACAGCTGGCTGTAGTCCGGCTCTTTATTAGCTGCCTCAGAAACAACAAACTTGATGGATTTCACATTGTTTGCTGCTTTGCTCTTGTTTTCGATGTCATCAATTGCCTTTTGATAATCGTCGTCGTTCTTGATTTTATCGTTTACATAGCGATCCATCCAGACAGACAGCTTCTGATAGGTTACTTTCGAGTACTCTTCGCTCCAGCCAACCTGATTCAGAACAACGCCTTTATCCTTATAGTAATTCATTGCGCCGTTGTTGAAATTCTGCCAGTATCTAAATTCCGTGTTGTTGGACGGCGTCGCATTCGTCCCTGTATCGCAGCCGGTCAGCACCGTCAGTGCCAGAACAGCCACCATGGCGACGGCCAGCAGTTTTTTGAACAGTTTCATCATTTCTGTCCTCCTTAAAATAAAGTTAAAAAAGCCTGATTCGGTTCCGTTGTTTTTCTTTTTCACAAAGCTCCGAGAGCTTCCAAGCCACTTTAAGGATACCGGTGCACCCCGTCCCTGTCAATGGGGAGTGTGCACAAATTTTGGTGAAACTTTTTGAGCTTGCGGAATCTGGCGTTCAGTAGTCCTTTTCGCACCCCAGCAGGTACTTCATATACGCAAAGGTCCGCTCCTGTCCGATGTCCCGCACCATCTTGAGCAGCTTTTCCAGCAGGGCCCGGGTCTCCGGGTGGAGCAGGTAGTGGTCCTTGCTGTGCTCGTAGTAGTTCCAGGCGGCGGCATCGGTGTACTTGTCGCCCAGATAGATCTGGCTGGCGGCCACCCGGTCGCAGACCATCTCGCAGACGTACCGGAGGGGGATCTTCATCCCGGTCAGGCCGGTCTTGGTGGTGCTGTAGTCGATCCAGTATTCCAGATGATGCTTGTTGCGGCCCTTGTGGTGGAGCCAGGCCGAGGTGTAGCCCCTGGCCTCCCGCTCCGCCTCGTTGGGGCTGTGGTCGCCCTGATAGTAGATGCACCCCGGGATGAACTCGGTAGGGCTGTACTTGCTCAGGTCGTGGGCAAGGCCCTGCTCATAGAGCCCGCAGGCGAAGCAGTATTTCATCACCAGCAGCTTATGCCGGGTAATGGTCTCAAAATGCCCTTTGATGTTCATGGTCTCACTCCCCCCACCGTACGGTCAGGCTCCCCTCTTTCAGCTTCCGCAGGTCATCGCTCTCCGAGAAATCTTCCCGGTCACGGGTGAGGCTGGGGTTGTAGTAGGGGTCGTCCAGAATCTTCTCTTTGCCGTGGATGGCATACAGCCGCTGCTGCTCCGAGGCAAAGCGGGCCGCCTTGGCCGGGTCTTTCTCGTCGCCGCCGCGGCTCTTACTCTCGTAATGGGTCAGCCGGGCGTAGGGCGTCCAGGCAACGCGGTAACCCGCATCCCGCACCCGCAGGCAGAAGTCCACATCGTTGAACGCCACGGCGAACTTTTCGTCCAGCCCGCCGACTTCGTCCCAGACACTGGCTTTTACCAGCAGGCAGGCACCGGTCACGGCGGAGAAGTCCTGCACCGTGGCGGCGCGGAACAGATAGCCGCTGCCGCCCGCCTGCTTGTACTTGTGGCTGTGGCCCGCGTAGCCGCCCAGCCCCGTGACCACGCCCGCGTGCTGGAGCGTCTCGTCCGGGTAGTAGAGCATGGCACCGCAGATGGCCGCCCCGCCGGGGTGGGCACATTGGCGCAGCAGTTCGGTGAGCCAGTCGCCGTTGCGCACCTCCACGTCGTTGTTCAGCAGCAGCAGGTAGTCCCCGCTGGCCGCTTTCCGGCCAAAGTTGTTGATGCCCGAGAAGTTGAAGCCCTTTTCCGGGTAGGTGACCACTTTCAGGCCATCGTACCGCTTCCGTGCTTCTTCATAGTAGGCAAAGGTGGCCGGATCGGTGGAGTTGTTCTCAATGACGATGACCTCATAATTGTCCCACTCCGTCTTGCTCCAGATGCTGTGCAGACACTTTTCCAGGTCGTCGGTGTGGTCCTTATTGGGGATGAGGATGCTGACTTTCGGGTCGCCCTCAATTTTCCACAAGACGCGGTAGGTGCTGGGGAACAATCCATCGGTGACGGTGCCCACCCGGCCCGTGCGGGTCAGGTGGTCGGCCAGCGCCTTTTTGGCCGCCTTGGCCACATAGGGCTTGGCGTCGGTGCCGCCGGAGGTGGAGCCCGCATGGACCCGCCAGTAGTAGAGCACCTGGGGCAGATGGGCCGCGCCGCCCACTTTTTCGATCAGGCGGAGGAAGAGATCGTGGTCCTGGCTGCCGTCGCACTCCGGGCGCTCGCCGCCCACTTCCTCATATAAGGCCCGCCGGAAGACGGCCAAATGGCAGATATAGTTGCAGCAGAGCAGGTAGTCCGGCGCGTAGTCCGGCTTGAAGTGGGCCACCAGCGGCCGCTGGATGCTCTTGTTGAAAAGAGCTTCGTCGCTGTAGACAAAACCGTCCGGTTTGCCCTGCGCCCTCAGGTCCAGGATGGCCCTGCCCATGGCGTACAGGGCGTGGGGAGCCAGGATGTCGTCGTGGTCAGCCAGAGCAAGATATTCCCCGCTGGCAAGGGCGGCAGCAGCGTTGGTATTGGCTGCAATGCCCTTGTTTTCGATCTTTTTGTATCCGATATGTTGATTCTTTGCCTGATATTCCCGCACGACCTCCCCGACACGGCTGTGAGCGGCATCGGAAGCATCGGCAAGGCAGAGCTCCCCGTTGGGGGCGGTCTGGTCCACGAACGAATCCAGAAACTCCCGCAGGTAATTTTCCGGGGTATTATACAGCGGGGTGAGGACGGAAATGGTCGGAAGCCCGCAGTCCTCGAACGTTTTTCCGGCCATCTCGGCCCGCTGGGCTTCCAGTACCTTTTTGGCGGGCAGGTAGCGGGCTTTTTTGCCGAAGAACCGGCGCTTGACAAAGCCCGCCCCCCGCGCCATCATGGTGCCAAGGCCCTCGTCCCGGGTCAGCTGGACAGCATAGCCCGCCAGCTCTTTGGCGCGTTTCAGTCGCAAATTCATCCCTTATGCCTCGCCGCGCTGGACGGCCTTGTACGCGTTGCAGACCGTCATGGTATCGCCGTTCATCTTGAGGTGGCCGTGGCTCAGCCATGCCACCTTGCTGCACATCCGCTCGATCTGCTCAATGGAGTGGGACACCAGAATGACGGTGGTGCCGCCGGCCATCAGCTCTTTCATCCGCTTCTCGCATTTCTGCTGGAAGAGGAAATCGCCCACCGAGAGCACCTCGTCCGCGATCAGGATGTCGGGTTTGGTGATGGTGGCAATGGCAAAGCCGATGCGGGCCACCATGCCGGAGGAGTAGTTCTTGAGCGGCACATCCAGAAAGTTCTGCAGCTCGCTGAACTCCACGATCTCATCAAACTTTTCGTCCAGATACTTGGGCGAGAAGCCCAGCACCGTACCGTTGAGGTAGATGTTCTCCCGGGCGGTCAGGTCCATATCAAAGCCCGCGCCCAGCTCAATGAGGGGGGCAATGGTGCCGTTGACCGTCACTTTGCCCTTGCTGGGCTTGTACACGCCTGCAATGGTCTTGAGCAGGGTGGATTTGCCCGAGCCGTTCAGGCCCACCAGGCCGTAAAAATCGCCGGGCATGATGTCCAGGCTGACGTCTTTCAGGGCATAAAATTCATCGTACTGCAGCCGCCCCTGCACCATGGCCAGAAGATACTCTTTCAGGCTCTCGTGCTTTTCGGTGGAGAGGTTGAAGCACATGGAAACATTGTCCACTTTAATAATTGGTTCCATTTTCTCCCCTCCTTAAATGTGCAGCACAAAGCGGTCCTGCGTTTTGCGGAACATCTGCACGCCCACCAGCATGGAAAGCAGCGCGCACACGCCGCACACCGCCAGCATGTTGAAATCCAGCGGGATGCCCCACATCAGCGTGCGGCGGAAGCCCGTGATATACCAGTACATGGGGTTGAGCTTGATGATCTGCTGCATGTTGAACCCGCCGATGGAGAACGTCATCTGGGTGGGGTCATAGAAGATGGCGGAGAAGTAGAGCAGCGCCGTGATGAACACGCTCCAGATGTGCATGATATCCCGGAAGAAAACGGTGGCCGCCGCCAGGAACAGGCCCACGCCCAGGCTGAAGAAGAAGAGCGTCACCAGCGGGTAGAGCACTTCCAGAATGGTCCAGTGGAGGGGGCTGCCCGTAAACACCATGACCAGTGCCAGCGCCACAAAGCTGAACACGCAGTTGACCATGGCAAAGCAGCATTTTTCCAGCGGGAAGATATACTTTGGGATATACACCTTTTTGAGCAGCGGGGCCGCCGACAGCACGCTGGACATGCTGGAGGAGGTGGCCTCGTTGAAGAAGTTGAAGAGCAGCTGGCCGCACATCAGGAAAACGGGGAAGTTGTCGATGCCGCTGCCGCGCATATCCATCAGGCTGCTGAACACGGCCCAGTACACCAGGCACATGAGCAGCGGGTTGAGCACGCTCCACACCACGCCCAGCACGCTGCGGCGGTACTTGAGCTTAAAATCACGGCTGACCAGATTCCACAGCAGATAGCGGTAGCGCCAGAAGCCGTTGAACATTCCCTTGATTTTTGCCACGGGCGATCACCACTTTTCAAAGAATTCAAACTTCTGGGAGGCAAAGGACTCATGCAGCTTGTCCTTCGCGCTGGTCTTGTGCTCGCAGCCGCAGTCCGGCCACTGCACGTTGACGGTGGGATCGTCGTAGGGGATGCCGCCCTCGCTGGTGGGGTCGTAGACATCGGTGCACTTATAGCAGAACTCCGCCACGTCGCTCAGCACGAGGAAGCCGTGGGCAAAGCCCTCCGGGATATAGAACATCTTCTTGTTCTCCTCGCTCAGGGTCACGCCCACCCACTTGCCAAAGGTCGCGCTGTGGGGGCGGCAGTCCACGGCCACGTCGTACACTTCGCCCTTGGTCACGCGGACCAGCTTGCCCTGGGTGTGGTTCTTCTGGAAATGCAGGCCGCGCAGCACGCCGCGGGTAGAGCGGCTCTGGTTGTCCTGCACGAATTCCTTGTCGATGCCTGCTGCCGCAAACTGATCTTTCTGGTAAGTCTCCATGAAATAACCGCGGTCGTCGCCAAACACCTGGGGCTCAATGACCACAACACCGGGGATCTCAGTTTCCGTAAACGTAAATTTACCCATTTTTCATTTTCCTCTCTGTTTTTTCGTTATTGTTTTTGACATTTTGTTTTTTATTTGGAAAAGCCGGAATGGCTTTTGCGCAGTTTTAGATGGCTTGCCCTCTCAGGCCGCCTGTCGGCGTCCAGCTCTCCCAAGGGGAGAGCCCTTGGCAAAGAGATACACTTTGTGTGGACTGCCAAAGCCTCTCCTACTAGGAGAGGTGGCATTGCGAAGCAATGACGGAGAGGTTGGACAGAGCACCGCCTTGTCCATATGCGGATGTCATACAACCTCTCAGTCGCTTACGCGACAGCTCCCCTTGTAGGGGAGCCCTTGGCAAAGAGGGTCAGTGCCTCGATTTTTTCTTCGCTTTCGAGCGGAGCCTTACCACAACAAATGCAACTCCCGCCGCCAGCACCGTGCACCCCAGCGAGATGCCGATGAGCAGGCCCGCGGTCTTGCCGGGGCTGCGGGTGCCGCTGCCCAGCTGGACACCGGTGTTCCGCTCTAATAGCTCCTCCAGTCCCGTAATCGTGGCCGGCACCCGGACGCTGGCGGACTCCTGCTTGTCCTGCCCGTTGACGGTATACACGGCGTACACCGCCGGGCTGGTGCCCAGGACATACTGTTCCGGCAGCTCCAGCGTCACGGACACATCCCCTGCCGTCAGGCCGTCAGCCAACAGCAGCCGGGTGCCGGGGTCGGTCACCGTGACCATGCCCAGCGGGGCACCGCCTCCCGCCACCGTCAGCTCCCGGGTCAGGCCCTGGGCCGGGATGTCGGTATAGTTTGTGTAGTGGGCAAAGGCGTAATCCAGCAGGGTGCGGACATCGTTGTACTTGTCGGTCTTGATGTTGCTCTGCATGGTGACGCAGATGAGCCGGACACCGTTCTGCTCCGCCAGGCAGACATAGCTGTAGCGGGCAATGTTGGTGTAGCCGATCTTGGAGCCTTGAATGGCCGGGATGTAATACCGGCTGGAACCCACCCGCATTTTGTCCTGCTGGTGGAAATACCGCTCTTTGGGCTGGATGTCCGTGGGCTTCATGGGATACATCTCGTTGCGGGTAAACAGCGTCTCAAACCCCGGCTGGGTCAGGGCCCAGCGCAGGATCTGCGCCATATCATAGCAGCTGGTATAGTGGTCGGTATCGCTGATGCCGTGGGGGTTGGCAAAGTGGGTGTGCTTGAGGCCCAGTTCAGCCACCTGGGCATTCATGGCCGCCACGCCGCCCGCAATGGTGCCATCCCCGAAATATTCGGACAGCAGGTTGGCGCCATCGTTGGCGCTGGCCATCATGGTGGCATAGAGGGCATCCGTCAGGGGCACATGCTCCCCCTCCTGCAGGGCAATGTGGCTGGAATCCGTCCCCGCGAGGGAATAGACATCCTCGTGGGTCACTTCCAGGCTCACACCGTCCCACTGGCCCTGGGCTTTTTCACAGGCAAGGCCCAGCGTCATCACCTTGGTGATGGACGCCGGGTGCAGCTCTTCGTCCATATTCTGCTGGGCCAGCACAAGGCCGGTGTCCGCGTCGATGATGCAGTACGCCTCCGTGGCCGACAGCGCCGGGCCCGCGGCCCGCGCCATGGGTGCAAACACCGCACAGACCCAGAGCAGCACCGTGCAAAGCACGGCGATCTGTTTTTTCATCTGTATACTCCATAATTCAAAATTATTTTGTTTAGTATACCACACTTTTCCCTTGCTGAAAAGACATTCCGTACCCGGCGGCGGGGCAAAGAACGGGCTGCAGCTGCCGCCCCTCCAGCGCCGCGTCCAGTGCGGCGGGCAGCAGGGCGAACCGGGCTTTCAGGCTCTGCGGCTTTGCCTGCGGGTCATCCTGGCCGTAGGGCACAAAGTAATAGTGCTTGCGCTGGTACAGCCGGGCAATGTTTTCTCCCGAGGCCCCCAGCCCGTCGTTGGTGGAGACGGCGATCACGACCGGCCGCCCCACCCGCAGCAGGCTCTTGGCCGCCAGCGTCACCGGCGTGTCCGAGAGGCCCGCCGCCAGCCGGGCCAGCGTGCTGCCCGTGCAGGGGGCGATTACCAGCGCCTCGGCCATGTTTTTGGGCCCCAGAGGCTCCACGGCCTGCAAACTGTCCAGCACCGGGTGCCCGGTCAGGGCTTCCAGCCGCTGCCGCCATTCTTCTGCCCGGCCAAACCGGGTATCGCACCGGGCGGCAGCAAAACTCATGATGGGCAGCAGCTCCCAGCCCCGGGCCGTCAGTTCCCGTGCCTGTTCCAGCGCGGTCTCCAGCGTGCAGAAGCTGCCGCAGACCGCAAAGGCACAGCGTCGTTTCTCGTTCATCGTGCTCCCTCCCTTTCGCGCAGCATCTCGCGCACCGTCCGGGCCACGATCTCCCCGGCTGTTTCCGGCGCGCAGGCAGCGGGCAGGCTCAATGCATGGATGGCCTTGTGGCCGCAGCGGGCGGCGGCATCAAAATCCGTCCCACCGGGGCGGGAAGCCAGATCCACGATCAGGCTCCCGGGCCGCAGCCGGGCCAGCACCGGAGCCGTGAGCACCTGCGCCGGGATGGTATTCACCACCGTGTCAAAGGCTGGGGCCAGCCGGGCCAGCCGGGCCAGCTCTGCCCCCTGCATCCCCAGGCTTTCCGCCTGTGCCCGCTGGGCCGGGCGGCGGGCTGCCACTGTCACATGCGCCCCCAATGCCGCCAGCCGGGTGCCAACCGCCTGCCCCACCGGGCCAAATCCCAGCAGCAGGACCGCGCTGCCCCACAGGGTGCGTTTGCGCTGGGCCAGCAAAACGCCGATGCACCCCTCCGCCGTGGGGATGGCGTTGCGGATGGCCAGCTCCTCCCGGGCAAAGTAATCCACCAGCTCCACCCCGGCTTCCGCTGCAATGGCCTTTGCTTCTTCCGAGAGCATCCCGCCCAGCGCCAGCGCCCCGGGGCGTGCCGCCCGCAGCAGCTCCGCCAGCGGGGTGCGGGCCGCATCCAGCGGCAGGGGCAGCAGGATATAGTCTGCCAGCGCGATCTCTTCCGGTCCCTCCACCGCATACCCCGCCCGGGCCAGTGCCCGGCCTGCCGCCAGCTGCCGGGCATCGCTGCCGATCACCGCAAAGCGTTTTTGTCGTTCCATTAAAAAGCCCTCCTCCCCAAAGCCTGCGCCATTCTATGCACAGGTAGGGAGGAGGGTGACGGACGCAAACAAAAAGCCCCGGAGCGGGGCCGCAAGGCTTACTCCGGGGCAAATATGCAATTTTTGGTGGATTGATTACTTTGCTGCCTTAGTAGCTGCCTTAGCAACAATAGCAACATAATCGTCGCCAACAACCTTGACACCGATCTCAATCTTCTTGTCGCTGTTCTTCGCAGAGGTAGACAGAACGACATCAGCCTTCTTAGCCTTATCGCCCCAGCTGTTTTCCTTGGTTGCATCGCTGGGCTTCTTGACGATCACATAGTTGTAAGCAACTTTATCTTTGCCAATGAGAATGATACCGCTGCTTTCTTTCTTATCCTTGTTCTCGTCCCAAGCCTTCTGAGCCTCGTCGTCCAGATCGGTCTTGTGCTTGTAAGAGACAGCGCTGACAGCGTTCAGCTTGTTGACCAGAGCTTTCTCAACCAGGTTGTCGCTCACTGCACAGCCAGTCAGCATGGTCAGAGCCATAACGCAAACGAGGGCAGCAGCCATCAGTTTCTTAAATGCTTTCATTGTTGTATCCTCCGTAATCAGATAGTTCCCCAGCAACGGCCCGCCTTGTGCGGGCAGTTTGCTATGTTAAATTCAGCATACCCCTTTTTGTGGCAATTGTCAAGATTTCACTGTGTTTTCATCATTTTTACCAATCGGTACGGTGAGAAAACAGCGATATGACCAGTTTCGCCCCGGGGCCGCCAAGGCATTTTCCGCACGGACACACGCAAAAAGCTCCCCCGGCAAAACGCCGGAGGAGCCTGCGATTTTATTGGGTTTTTTATCTGATCTCTCGGGGCGTCCCTGACTGTGCGCACGCCGGGAGATTACTTCAGGAACTTTGCCACCGCGCGGGCCACGATGCCTCCCAGAATGCCGGAGACGAGGAACTCCATCATACCCTGCACGCCGACCAGCAGCACCACGAACATGAACGGGTTGGCCGCGCCCTTGGCAGCCACGATGTTCTGGATGTAATCGCAGCCGTAGAATGCCAGCACGATGTAGCCCATGAAGAACAGGGTGTTGAGGCCGGGAGCACACATGGCGGAAACGATGTAGCTCCAGGTGCCTGGCTTGTCGAACCGCTTGAGGCCGTTGAAGACGAGGCCCACGCACAGGCCCATCAGCACACGCATTCCCACGCAGAGGATGAACGTGTTGACAGGGCTCACCTGGAACAGGGCGCCCGTCATGGCCGAAGCGCCGGTGACAGCGTCATAGAAGCTCACCGCGCCGAACACGCCGCCCAGGATGGCACCAGCCGCCGGGCCCATGGTGATGGCACCCACGGCGATGGGGAGCGTCAGGAAGCTCATGTAAAGCGGGCCCATGGGCACGCTGCCCAGGCCGACGGCTTTCATGACCAGCTCAATGGCGACCAGCAGTGCCAGCCGGGTGAGAGTACGAAGATCGTTATTCTTTTTCATAAAAATATTTCCTCCTGCTGCCGTTCCGCCCTAGATGTCGGATACGGCGCAAACCTGCCCGCAAAAGGTGCGGGGCCGTTTTTCTATTTTACTTTGGAATGCTTTGTCAGGGAACGTTCCAAAGGGAGATAACTTATGGATCACACGGGAAGCGGATGCCCGCCGAGCGGCGGGCGGCGGTCAGCACCCGGCTGACGGCAATGGAGGTATCCAGCATCCGGCTGCACAGCTCCTGGTCGCCGCCCTCAATGGCGCGGGCAAAGGCCTCAAACTCCGCGGCCAGCCGGGGGCGGCCGCCGTTGAGGTTGTAGTGTTCCTCTTTGCCGTCGTTGAGGTGCAGCGTCAGGCCGCCGCAGTAGTTGGCCGTGGATTTCTGCAGCAGATAGCCCTTGGTGCCCTGAATGACATACCGGGCCGGGGCCCCGCAGTCTTTTGCCGCCATGCTCACGGCCTTGAAGCCGCTGTAATCCATGGTCAGGATGCCGCTGGTGTCAATGCCGTGGTCGATGTTGGCCGCGTAGTTCACCCGGTTGGGCTCCCCGAACAGGCCCACGATGTAGCTGATGTTGTAGACATTCAGGTCCATGAGGGCACCGCCGGCGCAGTTGGGATCAAACGACGGGGCCACCTGCCCCGCGCAGAACGCATCGTACCGGCTGGAATACTGGCTGAAATTGCACTGCACCAGCTTCACCGTGCCAATGCGGGGCAGCAGCTCCCGGATCTTATTATAGTTTTCCAGATATTGGGTGGTCAGCGCCTCAAAGAGGAAGACCCGTTTGTGGCGGGAGAGGGCGGCCAGCTCTTCGGTCTGGGCCGCCGTGGGGGCCATGGGCTTTTCCACAATGACATGCTTGCCCGCTTCCAGCGCCACTTTGGCATAGCGGGTGTGCTGCAAATTGGGGACGGCCAGATAGACCACATCCACCCACTGCAGCAGTTCCAGGTAGTTGGTGGTGCACTGGGGCACATGGTACCGGGCGCAGAGCTCCGCCGCCAGCGGCGCGCTCCGCTGGGTGCTGCACAGCGCCTGCACCTGAAACGGCGAGTCCGCCCCGGCCAGCCAGGGCAAAAACTCCTTGACGATCATCCCGGTGCCCAGGATGCCAAGCTTCATCTTCTGTTCCATTCTTCCTAGTTCCTATCCTGTTTGCTCGTGTCAGCCCGCCTTGGCCTCCGTCTCGTGCCGCTCCCGGCGGAATGGCCGATGGCGGCGGAAGTTCTGCCCGTGAGGCTTGCGGCCTCCGGCGGGGTGATGGTGCTGCTGGGGCGCGTTGAGCTGGTAGAGCAGCGCCAGCCCCTTGAGCAGCAGCTCGGGGTCATAGGTCAGCGGGTGGCGGCAAAGAGGAGTGACATACTTTGCCAGCCCGCCGGTGACCACCAGCGTGGCCGGGCGGCCCAGCTCCTCCTCAATACGAGCGGTGATACCGTCCAGCAGCACCGCCGTGCCCAGCACCGAGCCGGAGAGCATACAGCTCTCGGTGTTGGTGCCGATGGCGTTTTTGGGCGAGGAGAGATGCACCTGCGGCAGCTGGGCGCAGCGCTCCCCCAGTGCCCGCAGGCCCGTGGAGAGCCCCGGGCAGATAACGCCGCCCCGGAACACCCGGTTCTCGTCCACCACATTAAAGGTGGTGGCGGTGCCCAGATCGACAGTGATCACCGGCAGCGGGAAATTGGCCGCCGCGTAGGCCGCGTCCACAATGCGGTCCTTGCCCACGGCGTGGGGGTCGGGCACCCCCATGGTCAGCCCGGTGCGGATCTCCGGCGAGACGATGACGGGCTTTTTGCCCGTGTAGTGGCGGGCGCACTCGGCCAGCGCCCCCGTGATCTGGGGCACGACACTGGTCAGCACGGCCCCCTCAAACCGGACGGGCCGCTCCGGGTGGCGGCGGTGGGAAAACACTTTCTCCATTTCGGCACGGTACTCCGCCGCCGTGCGGGTGCGTACCGTGTCCATGTGGGCCACAAAGCATACACGTCCGTCCTTGATGCCCCCCAGGGCGACGGTGGTGTTGCCTATATCAATGGCAAGAATCATATTGAAACCTCATTCAGCAAGGGTTTTTAATTCAAGTTATTTTACCGCATTTTCCCGCAAGATACAAGCCCATGCAAAGATTTTGTTGTGCTGGCGGAACTTTTGCATTATACTAAGGAGAGGAATCCCAAAACACAGGAGGTTTTTTGGATGGATCTGCACGGAAAATGCGTCCTTTTGGGCGTCAGCGGCGGCATTGCCGCCTATAAAATGGCAAACGTGGCCAGCGCACTCAAAAAGCTGGGAGCCGACGTGGAAGTCATCATGACCCGGAACGCCACCCAGTTCATCACGCCCCTCACCTTTGAGACCCTGACGGGCCACAAGTGCATGGTGGACACCTTTGACCGCGATTTCAAGTTTGAAGTCACCCACATCTCGCTGGCCAAGAAAGCCGACGTCATTCTGGTGGCCCCGGCCACGGCCAACGTCATTGCCAAGATGGCCCACGGCATTGCCGACGACATGCTCACCACCGTGGTGCTGGCCGCCAAGTGCCCCAAGCTGGTCTCCCCGGCCATGAACACCGGGATGCTGGAAAATCCCATCACCCAGGACAACCTCAAGACGCTGGAGCACTACGGCTTTGCGGTCATCCCCTCCGAGAGCGGCCTGCTGGCCTGCAAGGATGTGGGCAGCGGCCGCCTGCCCAAGGAGGATGTGCTCATTGAGCACATCCTGCACGCCATCGCCAAGCCCAAAGATCTGGCAGGCCTGCACATTGCCGTGACCGCCGGCCCCACCCAGGAGCCGCTGGACCCCGTGCGCTACCTGACCAACCATTCCACCGGCAAGATGGGCTATGCCGTGGCCCGCGCCGCCGCCATGCGGGGTGCGGACGTCACCCTCATCCACGGCCCCACGGCCCTGCCCCCGGTCAAGTTCACCGAGGACGTGCCCATCACCACGGCGCAGGACATGTACGAGGCCGTCACCAGCCGCTTTGCGGACATGGACATCCTTGTGATGGCCGCTGCCGTGGCCGATTACCGCCCCGCCACCGTGGCCGACGATAAGATCAAGAAAAAGGACGGCGACCTCTCCATCCCCGTGGAGCGCACCGCCGACATTCTGGGCACCATTGGCCCCCGCAAGACCAAGCAGTTCCTCTGCGGCTTCTCCATGGAGACCCGCGACATGGTAGAGAATTCCGCCGCCAAGCTGAAAAAGAAGAATCTGGACATGGTGGTGGCGAACAACCTCAAGGTCTCCGGTGCCGGGTTCGGCGTGGACACCAACGTGGTCACGTTCATCACCCCGGACGGCACCCGGGAGCTGCCCCTGATGAGCAAAGCCGACGTGGCAGACGCCATCCTGGACGAAATTTTAAAGCGCCGCGGCCACTGAGACATAAAAAATACGCCTTGCGTCTGCAAGGCGTATTTTTTTATGTCCGTTTACTGGTTGTCGGCCACCATCATCTTGCTGGCCTTATAGATATCACCGCAGCCCAGCGTGATGACCAGATCTCCCTCGCGGGCGTTCTGCTTCACCCAGTCGGCAGCCTCTTCCAGGCTGTTGACCAGCACGGAACCGGGGATCTGTGCCGCCAGCTTCGCGCTGGTGATGGTGGGGTCGTTGGGCTCGCGGCTGCCCATAATGGGGGTGATGACCGCGATATCGGGGATCTTGAGCACATCCACAAAGTCGTTGAACAGCATCTTGGTGCGGCTGTATGTAAACGGCTGGTGGACGGCGATGAGCCGCTTGTAGCCCAGCTCCTTGGCGGTGTTCAGGGTCGCGCGGAGCTCGGTGGGGTGGTGTGCGTAATCGTCCACAACCACCGCGCCGTTGCACTCGCCGTAGACCTCAAAGCGGCGGCCCGCGCCCTTGAAGCTGGCGGCAGCCTCGGCGCACTGCTCCACGGTCAGGCCCGCAAAGCGGCAGACGGCGCACATGGCCAGCGCGTTGTAGATGTTGTGGCGGCCCGGCACGGCCAGACGGATATGGCCCGTGACCTTGCTCCACTCCTTGAGGTCGAACTCAAAGAAGCCGGGCTTGTATTCCTGCACGTTGATGGCCTGATAATCGCCATCGTTCTCAATGCCAAAGGTGCGCACGCGGCGGTCCAGCGTGTACATGACGTCCATGGTGTTCTTGTCGTCCGCGTTGGCGAAGATCATGAACTGGGTCATCAGGGCAAAGCGCTTGAACGCGAACTTCAGCTCGCCCATGCTGCCGTAATAATCCAGGTGGTCATTGTCGATGTTCAGCACCACAGAGAGGTAGGGGGTCAGTTTGAGGAACGTCTCTGCAAACTCGCAGGCCTCAATGACGATGTCGTCGCCCTTGCCGGCCTTGCCGTAGCCGTGGATGAGGGGCAGCTTGCCGCCGATGACCGCGGAGGGATCCCTGCCCGCCAGCTCCAGCGCCGTGGTGATCATGGAAGTGGTCGTGGTCTTGCCGTGGGTACCGGAAACGCAGATGCTCTCCCTGTACAGGCGGCTCACGTAGCCCAGCAGCACGCTGCGCTCAATGGTGGGGATGCCGTAGGAGGAAGCGGCGTTCAGCTCCACGTTGTCCTTTGCAATGGCGGCGGAGTACACCACCATGTCCACGCCGATCACATTGTCCGCACTGTGGCCCAGCGAGACCTTGACTCCCATCTCCCGCTCCGAGCGGATGATGCTGCCGTCCAGCACATCGCTGCCTGAGATCTCATAGCCCTTGGCGGCCAGGATCTGGATCAGCGGGTACATGCCGCTGCCGCCGCAGCCGATGAAGTGGATCTTTTTTACATTGTCCAGCAGGTGCTGGTTGTAATCGGTAATGAACATAAAAGGCAACCTCCAATAAATAAAACGGCCGCAAGGCAGACCGCATCCATCTTAATATTCAGGGTACATACCATATTATATAATTTTTAGAAGACAAAATAAACACTTCCGAGCGAATTTTCGGAAAGAACCATAAAATCGGCCATTCTTTTGTGATAACTGTACAGAAACCGCAAAACCGGGCTGTTTTTTTCGGCACTTCATAAAAGATTTACATTTATTAGCTAACAATCCTGAGCAATCTGTGCTATACTAGGGCAAGATATTTTGCTATTTTGCCGCGGCGGCGCCCCGGCCGGAAAAGAGGAGAACCCCATTGAACATTAAGATCACCGCTGACAGCACCTGTGATTTGTCCGGGGCGCTGCTGCAGGAGTGGAACATTTCGCTCATGCCCATGCATATTCTCATGGGCGAGGAGAGCTATCTGGACGGTGTAAGCATCCGCCCCGCCGATGTATTTGCCCATGTGCAGAACGGCGGCAAAATGCCCAAATCCGCCGCCGCCAATCTGGTGGAGTATGCGGATTTTTTTGACCCTTTTGCCAAAGAGTATGACGCTGTCATTCACATCTCGGTCAGCTCCAAGCTTTCGTCCTGCTACCAGAACGCCTGCCTGGCCGCCCAGCAGTTTGAGAATGTCTCCGTTGTTGACAGCCAGAACATCTGCACCGGGCAGGGCTATCTGGTCTTGCAGGCCGCCAAGTGGGCCGCCGATGGCCTGCTGCCCCGCAATATCACCATGCGGCTGCAGAACCTCGCCAAGCGGGTGCAGCTGAGCTTTGTACTCAACCAGCTGGACTATATGGCCAAGAGCGGCCGCTGCTCCGGCGTGCTGGCCTTTGGCGCCAACATTCTGGGCATCAAGCCCAGCTTGGCCGTGGTGGGCGGTGAACTGAAAGTGATGAAAAAGTACCGTGGCAGCCTGCCCATCTGCGTGGGCAAGTACATCACCGACCAGCTGGACGGCCGGGACGACATCGACACCAGCATGGTGTTCATCTCCTCCTGCCAGCCCAAGCCCGGCTGCATGGAGGCCGTGAAAGCCGGCCTGAAAAAATACGGCAAATTTGAGCAGGTCTACGAGACGGACATTGGCACCACCATTGGCGGCTACTCCGGCCCGGGCACCATCGGCATCGTGTTTGCCACCAAGAATTAAAGCAGAAAAGTTTTAAACAGGAACGGCCCCGCCGTGTGGAAAAGTTTCCATACTGCGGGGCCGGTTTTTATTTTGTTTCGGTGCCCGCCACGAGCTGCTGGTGGAGACCAACAAACTGGAGGTTTTCGCGGACATCGCCGCATGGCTGGACAAACAGCTGGCAAAACAGTAAAAACAAACAAAGGGCTGCTGCACAAAGCGTGCGGCAGCCCTTTCGCGTTGGACGATTAGAAATATCCTCCGCTTTCGTCATCATTCCACATTCCGTTTATACCGCAGCGGGGTCTGCACCTCGGCGCGGATCTTGCCAAGATAGGTGCGGGTCTGCTCTGCGCCCTGCAAAATAGACTCCACCTGCGCTTTCTGTTCTGCGGTCAAATCGTCATCCTCTGCCAGCAGTTCCGCGTTGCCCTCGATGATGGTCAGCGGCGTTTTCAGTTTGTGGGACAGCTGAATGATCTGCTCCCGCTGCCGCTGCTCCATCGCCCACTGTTTCTGTAAGCTGCCGGTCAGTGCATCGCCCATGGTCTGCAATGCCTGTAAAGCGCTCTCGTACTCCCGCACCTTCGCACCGGAAAACACCGCGCTGTCCAGATCCTTCCGCGCCACTGCCTGCGCGGCGGCGGTCAGCTTTTCGGTCTCCCGGGTCAGGAAGCGCCCGGTCCTGTGGGTGCTCCACACCACTGCCCCTACCAGCAGCAGAATGCCCAGAATGCAGTGCACGGTCTGCATATCCGGCAGCACGCCCCGCAGCGCAGGGTCGGCATAGGGCACGGCATAGTCAAATTGCAGCAGACAGACCGTTCCGTCCTGCAATTTTGACGTCATATAATACTGCGTGTAGCCAAAATACCAGCGGGTTTTCCCCTGCCGGTTCTCCATTGCCCGCTGCAAGTGCCCGGCATCCATGTTGGTGGCCAGCACCTCGCTGCTGTCCGGCGCGGCAAACAGGGCGTACCGGCACAAGGAGTCCAGCTGCGTCTCGTCAAAGGTGGCGGCGGTCATGACCGGCAAAACGTCCTGTGCGGCTTTCTGACAGGCCTGTGCAGCCTGATTCGCGGGAAGAAACAACCCGCTGTTCTGGATCCACAGCATCAGCACCAGCAGCCACCCCACCGCGACCAGCAGGCAGGCCAGCGCCGTGCGCACCAGATATTGCAGCAGCACGCTGCGCAGAGAGGTCAGTCTTCGCTTTTCCATCGGTACCCCACGCCCCATACGGTATTGAGCAGCTTTTCCGGCTCCGGCACGCCCGCCGCCCGCAGCTTTGCCCGGATATTTTTGATGTGCTGGGTCACGGCGGTGTCATCCGCTGTGCCATCAATGCCAAAAACCGCTTCGTAAATTTGCTCCTTGGTAAAGGTCTGCCCGGCGTGCAACGCCAGATACTCGCAGATGGCATACTCCGAGCGGGTCAAGGGCAGCACTGTGCCCTCCACTGCCGCGCTCCGGGCGGTCAGGTCAAAGGCTACGCCGCTGCGCACCATCCGGTGCGCCGGGGTGCGGCTCTGCCGCCGCAGATGTGCCGCCACCCGCGCCCGCAGCTCTGCCACCCGGAAAGGCTTGGATAAAAAGTCATCCGCCCCGATGCCCAGCCCCTCCAGCACAGCGGCCTCGTCAGTGCGGGCGCTCAGAAACAGGATGGGTGCTTCGGTCAGGCTGCGGATGCGCCGACAGACCGCAAAACCGTCCTCCCCGGGCATCATCACGTCCAGCAGGATGCAGTCTGCCCAGCGGCAGAGCACCTCGGTCAGCTCCCCGCCCGCCTGCCGCGTTTCTACCCGGTGTCCGTCCCGCTCCAAAGTGGTGCGGATCAGCTTGCAGAGCTCCAGATTGTCATCCACTGCCAGAATATTCGCCACAAGATCACCTCAACACGTTATAAACAAGGCAGGATGCCCCATACAGCAGATACACATGGGCGGGGTAGAACCAGTAGAACAGCCGCTTGTGCCCGCTGCCGCGCTGCCCGTTGTACAGCAGCATCAGCAACACCGCCGACACCCCGAACCACTCGTAGTAGTCGGTAAACATCTGCGTCCAGACAAAACCCTCCTGTCGGCAAGCCATCCCGAAGGTCAGCGCAAAGTCACACAGGAAAATCACCAGTGCCCATACCGTCAGCTGCACTTTGCGCCGTCCACGCAATGCATACAACAGCACACCGCCCAGCAAAAAGCTCCATCCGCCATCGGTAATGGCCATCCACATGGGCAGCGGGCTGGTGACGACAAATCCGAATAGCGCAGAACTCTGCAGCTGCGGGAAGGTCTGTAGCAGAAAGACGATGAAAAAAGGCCAACCCACTACTGCCGCAATCGCTATAGCGCCCTGCACGATCTTTTTCTCCCGGATCCAATCCATGCCCTGCCAGAGGATGCACAGCAGCATCAGATCCTGAAAAATAGCATTCAGCGGGTAAAAGCCATCCCCGCGCCGGAAGGCTTTGGCGTAGATCATAAGGAATTCCAGCGCCGCCATGGCTGCACCGATAGTCCAAATGCGGATAAAATACCGTTTGCGGTCATGGGTGTGGGCAAAGCCCTCCACCGTGCAGAACAGAAACAGCGGCGCACTGAGCCGCCCCAGCATATTGAACACCGTCGGGATGCAGCCGGTGAACTCGAAAAAATAATGAATGTGGTCCAGTACCATCAGCGCCAGTGCAATGGTCTTGAGCTGGGTACCGTCCAGCCCTTTTTTCGTCAATTTGTCCATACAGACTCTCCTTTCCTTGTGCATTCAGTGTAACAGGAAAATCTGTAGAAAGTATAAGGTTCTGCCTTTTATGATACTATTTTCTGCCCCGAAACGCAACAAAAAAGCCCTGAGATTTCTCTCAGAGCTTTCTGTTCAAGTCGGCGACTACCTATTTTCACGCGCCGTTTCCAGCGAACTATCTTGGGCACGAGTGAGCTTAACTTCTGTGTTCGGAATGGGAACAGGTGGAACCTCACCGTCATCGTCACCGACCATATGACTGACCAAGTATAACACATCGTGTTATCTTTGTCCAGTATTTCTAGAAAGACGTGCCTTCAAAACTGAATAATCACTGCTCACATTTTTTCGTTGACTCAAAGAGTCTCAAGCGAATTGTGGTCAAGCCCTCGATCTATTAGTACACTCTTGCTGAATGGATCACTCCACTTACACATCGTGCCTATCAACCTTGTAGTCTTCAAGGGATCTTACCTGATCTAATCAGTGGGATATCTTATCTTTGGGTCGGCTTCACGCTTAGATGCTTTCAGCGTTTATCCGATCCGTACGTAGTTG
>ENA-UESP01000236-UESP01000236.1-human-gut-metagenome-genome-assembly--contig:-NODE-236-length-49607-cov-9.102261_pt1 | contig 49607 bp, 38 predicted proteins | sample MGYA00243003_ERZ508004 | MGnify/ENA primary metagenome ERZ508004 (study PRJEB26167, sample SAMN06115443) | human gut metagenome | host: Homo sapiens | place: China:Henan | collected 2015-07-29 | study...
AATTTCACATCTTTGAAAGTCAAAAATATAACTGGAAATTTTCCCTGATAAGCACGATAATATTCTCCACATTGCCAGATCTTTTTATCTGTAAAATACCGGCCAGTATCTTCATCCGAAATCTCAAAAAACACTCGAAGCATATCCATATTTAATGTCTTACCAAATCTTCTTGGGCGTGTAAACAAGGATACAAGCGGTTTCTGATCTAAGAAGTCTTTAATTAATAACGTCTTATCTACATAATAATATTCTGTTTGGGCTCTGACATAATCAGCAATTCCGATAGGAAGTGATTTCTTCTTCGGTTCTATTTTTTTTAGCATATAATTACCTGAAGTGATTCGGCCATCCATTGGCTTTTCTGCATCATCAGGGATTTGCCATGTTCTTCCAATCTTCACTGCTCCTTGGATTTTCCCGTTTTTACACATATTACTTACTGCATGATAAGAGATACCCCATTCCATAGCCTTTTCTTTACTTGATTTCATAATTTTTCTCCAACCTTAAGTAATATATATACATGTTACATCTTAATCATACCATATTTTCCGCATAATATCTATTTTGTTTTATATATTGCCTATATTTGTTGACTTTTTGCTTTACTGCTCGCAGGATTCTCTGCCTGCGGCGGGTCGCGGCAGCGGCACTCTTCCACTCCGCCGCAGTGCGATCCCGCGGAGCTTTTTTGATTTCATAGGACAAACTTTCCTATGAAATCAAAAAAGCTACCCACCCCTTTTACCCGGCGAATAGCTTTTCTGATGATTTTTATCGTGTATTATGCCTCACTGTTAAATAATGGAGTTGACAAATAGCGGTCTCCAGAATCTGGAAGCAGCACTACGATCACTTTCCCTTTATTTTCTGGTCTCTTCGCCAGAATGGAGGCTGCTTTTAAGGCTGCGCCGGAGGAAATTCCTACTAAGATTCCCTCGGATGCTGCAAAAGCGCGTCCTTCTGTGAAGGCATCCTCGTTCTCGATGGCAATGACCTCATCGTAAACTCTGGTATTTAAAACCTCCGGTACGAAACCGGCTCCGATCCCCTGGATCTTGTGCGGGCCTGCGGTTCCCTTGGATAAAACCGGACTGGAAGCTGGCTCTACGGCTACGACTTTGATATCCGGATTCTTGGATTTTAAATATTCGCCAACGCCTGTGATGGTTCCGCCTGTGCCGACGCCTGCAACAAAGATGTCTACTTTTCCATCGGTCTGATCCCAGATCTCCGGACCTGTGGTGCTGCGGTGGGCAGCCGGGTTGGCTGGGTTGATGAACTGGCCTAATACGACAGCGCCTGGAATCTCATTTTTCAGCTCTTCTGCTTTGGCGATGGCGCCCTTCATGCCTTTGGCTCCCTCAGTCAGAACCAGCTCTGCGCCGTATGCTTTTAGCAGGTTTCTGCGCTCCACACTCATGGTATCCGGCAGTGTAAAGATCGCACGGTATCCCTTGGCTGCAGCTACGGCTGCAAGTCCGATTCCGGTATTTCCGCTGGTTGGCTCGATGATCGTGGCTCCTGGTTTTAAGATGCCTTTTTCTTCTGCATCCTCGATCATGGATAATGCAACACGATCCTTCACAGAACCGGCCGGATTCAGATATTCCAGCTTTGCTAAAATCACGGCGTCCGTGACTCCGGCTTTCTTTGCATATCCATTCAGTTTCATGACCGGAGTTCCTCCGATCAGCTCCAGTGCGCTCTCTTTGATCTTACTCATAGCGATGCCCTCCTTTTATTTCCGGCGTTAAAGCCTGTGTGCTGTTTTGATGTTTTTATACTCTATTTCCTCTCTTCCAGCGCCTTGCGTATCCGCTCAAGCGCTTCGGTCAATGTCGCTCTCGGGCAGGCTACATTGATCCTCTGGAAGCCTTTACCTTTCTCTCCGAAGATCTTGCCACTGTCTAACCATAGCTTTGCTTTATGGATGATCAGATCCTCCAGCTCTTCCACACCAAGCCCGGTTCCACGGAAATCCAGCCACACCAGATAGGTTCCCTCATGCTCAGTCATGGAAACACCAGAAAGATACTGCTCCACATACTCTTTTGTATATTCAATATTGGCAGCCACATAAGCCTTCATGGCTTCATACCACTCTTCTCCGTCAGAATATGCTGCCTCACAGCCAACCAGACCTGCCACATTCAACTGACTGTATCCGGCCCGGTTGATCTCCTGTCTGAAGGTCTCGCGGATCTGTGGATTGGAAATGAAGATGTTGGAGATCTGAAGTCCCGCCAGGTTAAAGGTCTTACTTGGGGAGGTGCAGGTGATGGTAAAATCCGCAAATTCTTTGGAAATCGCCGCAAACACCTGATGTTTTCCTTTAAATACGAAATCCGCATGGATCTCATCGCTGACAACTTTCACCTGATATTTCTGGCAGATCTCACCCATTCTGGTCAGTTCTTCCCTGGTCCATACTCTGGCTACCGGATTGTGAGGATTACACAGGAAGAATAATTTCACCCGCTCATCCCGGATCTTCTGCTCAAAATCCTCGAAATCAATGTGGTAGCGGTTGTCCTCTCCTGCGTACAGATCGCTGCTGACGATCTTTCTGCCATTGTCTGAGATCACCTCAGAGAATGGATAATACACCGGCTGCTGAATCAGCACCGCATCGCCCGGTTCTGTAAATGCACGCACTGCCATGGCAAGGGCAAATACGATACCCGGCGTCTTCACCAGCCAATCCTCTTCCACGTCCCAGTCATGGTGACGTTTCATCCAGCTTCTGACGATCTCAAAATAAGGAGTCAGCGTGTCGCTGTAACCAAAAATGCCATGTTCTACCTGTTTTGCCAATGCGTCCTGGACGTAACTGGAGGTCTTAAAGTCCATGTCTGCCACCCACAGAGGAAGCAGGTCTTTCGGCATTCCCCGTTTCTCAGCAAAATCATATTTTAAAGATTTGGTATTTCTTCTGTCTACGATCCGGTCAAAATCAAGATTTCTTTCCGCCATATAATTCCTGCTCCGTTTCTCTGAATACTTTTTCTAACTCATCGATCAGGTCTTTTGCATCTTCGATGCCCACAGACATTCTCAAGGTTGCCTCAGTGATGCCATTTTTCTCCCGGATCTCCTTCGGCACATCTGCGTGGGTCTGGGTCGTTGGGTAAGTGACCAGGGTCTCTACACCGCCAAGGCTCTCAGCGAATTTGATCATCCGTACTTTTTCCAGAATGGAAAGGGCAAATTCCTTACTCTTCAGCTGGAAGGTCAGCATCGCACCGAAGCCTCTGGCCTGTTTTTTCATGATCTCATACCCCGGATGCTCTTCCAGTCCCGGATAGATCACTTTGGTCACAGCCTTCTGCTGTTTTAACCAACCGGCAATCTGTTTTGCATTTTCCTGGGAACGCTCCATACGGATGCCCAGGGTCTTGATGCCGCGCAAGATCAGCCAGCTGTCAAACGGAGCCAGTCCGGAACCAACGGTCTTAATTAAGAAACGGAACTTCTCGCTGATGTCCTCCCGGTTGGTTACCAGGAAACCAGCCAGCGTATCGTTATGTCCGCCTAAATATTTCGTGCCACTGTGAACCACGATATCCGCGCCAAGATCCAGAGGATTCTGGAAATATGGGGATAAGAAGGTGTTATCCACGATCAGCAGCAGTTCATGGCGTCTGGCGATTTCTGCCATAGCCGCGATATCGGTGACATTCATCATCGGATTGGTCGGTGTCTCTATGTAAATAGCCTTGGTATTTTCCTTCACGAAGCTTTCCACATCTTCTTTATAACAGTCCACACTGGAAAATTCAATGCCATTTTTAGCGGAAACATTGTGAAAAAGACGAATACTTCCGCCATACAGGTCAGAATCCACGATCAGGTGATCGCCGGGCTTGAAGAGCTCCATCATCATGGTGATCGCTGCCATACCGGTAGAAAATGCGATGGCATCGATGCCATTCTCCAAAGAAGCGACCACCTTTTCTAACTGCTCTCTGGTCGGGTTCTGAAGTCTGCTGTAGTCAAATCCAGTGCTTCTGCCGACACCCATATGTGCATACGTCGCAGTCTGATAGATCGGGTAACTGATCGCACCGTAGTTTTTTATACTCTGCTCATCCTCTTCCAAATGGGTACATTTCGTATTGATTCCTCTTGCCATGATTCTTCCTCCATTGGTGCCTTGTGAATTTAATTCATACTAGCACTATAGGAATAGTATGTCAAGATCAGTTTTAGTATCATTGGTATCCTTTTTAGACTCATTGGTATCATTAGTATCATTTGAAAATATTTTAGTACCACAATACCAATTGATTCGAAAAGTCTTCCTCCAATAACCAAAAGTCAGCATAATATGTCTTGCAATTTGCAAGACAATGAATTACAATAAGATTAACAGGAGGTGTTTATAATGAAAGATTCAACTGTAAGCGCTCGCGTTGAAAATAATGTAAAACTTGAAGCAGAAGATATTCTCCAGAAACTAGGGATCCCTGTCTCTGTTGTAATTAATTCCCTTTATCGTCAGATTATTTATCATCGTGGAGTTCCATTCTCACTAACAATTCCTTCAGAGCCACGAACTATTGATGTAATGTCCGATGCTGAACTCGATACAAAACTTCAGCGTAGCTATAAGCAGTCACTTGCCAGTGAAGGTCGATCCATGAACGACGTGTTTGACGACCTGGAAAGGAGCCTTAAATAAGTGGACTCCTATGAAATCATCATTACACCAGATGCAGAAGCTGATCTCTTTGAAATCCGAGACTACATTGCGTACACTTTGTTAGCCCCAGATGTGGCACTAACTTACATTCGGGCAATTCGCACTGAAATCCAAAAGCTGACATATATGGCTTCAAGTATTGCTCCCATAGAGCGGGAACCTTGGCATTCCAGAGGAGTACGAAAGATTATTGCAAAAAACTTTTATATTTATTACCGGCTAGATCATTCATCTGGCAAGGTGTACATTTTGAATGTGATCTATGCAAAGCGTGATCAACTCAAAGCTTTAAAAGGAATGGATCTAAATAACTAATGACAAAGCAGTCCTTATCCGTAAGGGCTGTTTTCGTCTGTCATCAACCTCATGATGAATCTATTCTCCTAAGAATCCAAGCTTTTGAAAGGATCTCTGCCTTTTCGATAATCATCAGCGAGCATCTTTGCCAGGTTAATTTTCTTACACAGGACATCCAATACTTTGCTATCAATCGTATCCTTACCAACAAGATAGATATAATGGCACTTTTCCATCTGTCCAGCTCTATGAATACGAGCCTTTGCCTGTTCAAAATTCAGCATGGAATAGTCAAGAGAATAAAAAACCATAGTGCTTGCTGCTGTCAGTGTGATGCCAGGACCACCCGTGGCAATCTGTCCTACAAACACACGGCACTTTTCGTCATACTGAAATCTGTGAATCTCACTGTTGCGGTCCTTTACCCTGCCACGTACAACCGCATAACCGATCTTTTTCTCTTCCAAAAGTTCCTGGATATCATCCAGTTCCGGCACAAAGCGCGCCATGACTACAATTTTCTTATTTTCAGCTATCACCGTATCAATGATATCCGAAAGCGCATTGAGCTTTGCGTTACTTACAGCATTCACCACTCCATCGTCATCCGTCAGATGACCACCGGTAAGCTGAGATAAACGGAGCATTCGTGTGAGAATATTAGCAGTTGTCACCTCGGATTTTCCCATTTTCACATAACTGTCCGTTTCGATACTGTCATAGATTTTGGCAGCATCTTTTTCTAATTCCACGGTACGGACTTCTTCTGTAATCTCTGGAAGATTCAGGCACTCTGCCTTTGTCACACGAAACGCCACTGAATGGAGCTTTTTTAGAAAATCATCCATCGTCCATTTACGGAAGATCAATGTATGATTGCCATATCCGCCCATGTCAAAATACCGATTACAAAAGGCATAAAACGACATTCCAAAAATCTGTGGATTAAGAAAACGGTACTGTGAAAAAACGTCAAGCTCTCGATTTGTAATGACCGTTCCGGTGAGAAGCAGCTTGTACTTTGCTTTATCACCAATGTGCTGCATTCCCTGGCTCTGCTTCGAGCGATTCTCCTTCAGCTTATGAGCCTCGTCCGCAATCACAAGATCCGGATTGTAGGCCAACAGTTCTTTTTCCAACCGCCATGCTGATTCATAATTCACGACCACAACCTGCAGCCCCTCTTCTGGGAGTTTGGTGAGCTGTTCCTTTTTCTTTGCAACTGTTCCTTTCAGAATGGCCAGCGAATATGGAAAATCTGCAAATTTAGCAAATTCCTCTTCCCATACCCCAAGGATGGAAAGCGGCGCAACCACCAACACACGGTTGATCTTTCCGTATTGATACATGCAGCCAGAAACAGCAATGCTCACGATCGTTTTCCCAGTTCCCATTTCCATAAGTAAGGCTGTGCCACGGCTTTTAAGTTGGTTATCAAATACTCCGAATTTATCGCAGGCAAAGGCAAATGCTTTTTTCTGATGCTCATACGGAGTTGCCTTAATCGGCATCAAGGGTTCAATATTCTTATTCATTTCCGTCACCTCGCATTTCTCTGATCTCAATGCCCTGCACGGTTTCGCCCGGTGTCAGAACAAGAACCTCACAGAAATCTCCGAAGAGAAAGGTGAGCAGCTTTTTCGGAATGCTCCTGTGTTCACTCTGCAGGACTTCCTGCTTATTTCCGTTTTTGTCTGCAATATTGATACGCACTTTGTGTTTTAATCTCATGGATTCGTCCTCCTTTTTATCCGATCTGCTTTGCTGCGTAGGATGGATGTATTTCCTTCCTCGCTCACTACCGAAAAATTCAACCCTCTAAAAAGGGGAGGTCGGGGAGGACTCCGACCTCTGGATCTGTCGCCGGTCATGGCTCAATCCTGTTTGGAGGATTTGCGGCGTTTCACACGCTCCACACCAAAGGACTTAGCGACCTTGTCGATGATTTTATTTTTGCGGTTGGTCATTGCCTGAGCTGTTGGCAACTTGCCTGTCTGCTCGGCTTCGGTCTGGCGAATCTCCTCAAGCTGTGTACCCTCACCGAAGTGGCTATAGAACAACTCCTGCTGTGCTTCGGTGCAACCCTCGTTGATGATGCGGCGCATCTGTGCCACCTGGGGATTCTCCTGCTCCGGCTCGGAAAATAAGATGTTTTCAGGATTACTGCGCTTGTCGGCAAGTTCGTCCCACGGATCGATCGCATCCTCGTTATCCGTGTCAGCCTTATAACTTGATAGCTTGGTATCAAACAGTGGATCACGCTGTTCGCTCTCATAGCGATCCTGCAAATCCATGTCGTGGTCAGATTCATCAAGAAAAATTGTCCACTCTTTCGACAAATCTTTACCGACTTCGAGTTTCTGCGTGATCATACGCCCTGTATCGATGTCTAAAACCTCAAAACAGTAATATTTTCCGTCTGCTGTCAGATAGCAGGCACGGTTAGGGTTATAGCCGCTCTTGCGTTTCTTTGTTTCGTTGCTCTTCATTGCGTTGTGTCCTTTCCGTCCGAGTGGTACGGAGGGACACAAAAAGAGCCTGCGGTTGAAGATGACCACAGGCTCCGATAGCCGAAAATAGGCGCACGAAAGCAACGGTGGGAGCATCTTCATTCCAAACACAGCCTTTATTGCTGTGTTCAAAACTCTTATGTCTCCCTCCGTCCTTAAGCGCTATTCGGACTAAGAGATTGATGTTGATAAAGCAGGTTTAAACGATTTGCGAATTTGTATATGCGTTCGCTTGATTTCTTTACAAAAATGTAGAATTGCAGTTTAAAGTGTGGTATTCTAAAAAGTAGATTTACACTTTGATTAATTTACGTGTTCCACCTTCGTTGTCCATATCTGCTTTACACTTACCATTCTACTAATTCGCCTTTTTCAAAAAGCGGACTGGACGGACACATTCGGACAAGTTCGGACAAACACTTTTTAGACAGGAGGTACCTACAGAACATGGTCTTTTCTGAATATGCTACAGGTCTTTCGCCATTCCTTTCGTTTGGTAAATCTGACTACGATTTTTTCACAGAACTTATTGGGAATTTCATAAAGGATGCTGCTATGGATGCCTGTAAAATTTTGAAGCGGAAGGATGATACGAAATACCGCTATGTCCGTGGTGGTCGTCTTATCAAATCCAACGATGCACAATATCTTTATAATCATAGAGACATAGACAAATTTACTAAGTGGCTTGGTGATCGAATGGATGACTCTGATTCATTTGAGAACGTTGCGGATTGGCTTCATAAGAATGGAATAGATACCAAGGAACCGGATTCTGCATGTGCTGAGCTTTTAGCGAGTATTTTTCTTGACTCCTCCAAAGGTTCTAAATCCGATCAAGCCGATCAGGAATCTGCAATCGATATGCAGTTAATCGAAGATATACAGAAAAAAATTGAGTTGCTTCCTCGCCCGGCGGATGTGCCAGTGCCAAAGGAAGCAACTCAAGATGAACGTGTCTATATTAAGGAGTTATATAACGCATATGGCGATGCAGAAGGCCTAGACTCTTTTTCCGAAAAAGATCTAAGCTCCTATCCTGAATATGCAGAAGATTTAGATGATCGTCGAATTGATTACTATGCTGCCGAAAGCATTCGTCGCGGTGTATTGGAGTTAAAAGGTAATAAGCTGATTGGACAATTTGAGGTTCTAAAAAACGAAACTCTTGATGGTGTCAAGGACACAGCAAAACGTACTCATATAAATGGATATGAACATATGCTTGCTGTTATGGAGCAGGCAGTTAATGCACCTATCTCAAATTACATACTCTGTGCTTCGCCATATTGGATTAATGGAAAAATCAAAAAGGGTGTATGTCACCACCTTGTCAATGACGGAAAATTAGTATGGATAAAAAGGAGGAAACGGAAATGAATGAATCGACCATTGGTTCCACATTTGAAATATCGCTTCGTATCCTTCTGATGTTAAATTGCTTATTTCCCCTGCAGTTGGATGAGCAGCAAATAGGCATGATTGATTTTATTGCAGTCTATGCCGCTGATTTTGGACTATTGGATGAAAATCTGCATGGATATAGCAATTATCGTTTTAGTGAATTTCCGGCAAGAAAACAACCAATACAAGCAGCCTTAAGAGATCTGATATTAGATGAATATGTTCATTTGACTTCCACATCTAAGGGATATGAATACGCTATCACTGCTGCCGGAAAGAATGTATGTAAACAACTTCACAGCAGTTATTCCGAAGAATACTGTCTGGCAGTGAAAACAACAGTATCCGCCTTCAACCATGCAGATACTACTGCCATGTTAAATGCAATTAATAACCTCACCGTAAAATCACTAAAGGAGGTCACGCATGAATAGATTCTATATTAAAAAATTGATGGTGTCCGGTGGTGGACATCACACCTCTGTTATTGATTTCAAGCCAGGCTTGAATTTTATTCTCGGCCCTTCCAATACTGGCAAGAGCCTCGTAATGGATTGCCTGGACTATATGTTTGGCTTTACACCGAAGAAAAACAAACCTTCTAAAATCGTTGATAACAACAATGGATATGAATGGATTACTCTTCAACTTGCCACCGCAAACGGAACGGTGATTCTTGAAAGAAAAATAGGTGAATCCAAAATTACTGTTAGTGGCTCTGATCCAACTGTTGAACACGGCAAGTACAGCGTAGGCCATACCGCTAAGAAAAATATCAACACTGTTTTCTTACATTTACTTGGCATTGATGAACCTCATTCTGTACGTTCCGCAGAAACAGGCTCTAAAACACAGGCTTTGACATGGAGAAGCATGCTCCACTTGTTTTTCCTGAAGCAAGGAGATGTTGCAAGAGAAAGCTCTGCTCTGCTGGCTCCTGGAAGCATGGGGCCTACTGCTTCTGCAGCCGTACTTCTATTCCTTCTAACCGGGCAAGATGCAAATAATCTTCTTCAGGATGAAGATCCCAAAATCAGCGAAGCAAAGAAAAAAGCGCTGATCAGCTACATCCAAGATAAGCTTCGGGAGGCTTCCAATCGACAGGATGAAATAAATGAAATACTCATATCATCTAATATCGTTGATCCCCAGGCCAGTGTTGAACAAGTGCGTAAAGAGATTGCTGAGTTGCAAAAAGAAATAAACTCCGCAACTAAAGAAAGCCAGCAATTGATGTCCGAGATTTATGAATGGAATGGAAAATTGTCCGAAGCAAAAACGGTTGCTTATAATTTCTCTGTTCTTCATAAACAGTATCAATCCGATATCCGACGCATTGGATTTATCGTTGACGGTGCATCAACAATCCAAACTACAAAGAGAAAAGTAAGATGTCCTATATGCGGCGAAGAAACCGTGCGTGTACACGATACCTCTTTTATCAGTGCATCTGCTGCGGAGCTTGAGAAGATTCAAAAACATCTGGCTGAATTAAGCCTGGCGCAACATGATATAAATGTTCAGCAAGAAAAGATCCGTGGAAAAATTCAAGAACTGGCACAACAGAAGTCTGTTGTTGATTTACATATTTCTGAGCTTCAGGAAAAGCTGTCTTCCTTCGAAACTGGACTGGAATATCAGCTGAATTTCATCCGCCTCAAGAGTGAGTTGGACGTCATTCGCAAAAATGAAATTCAATATAAAAACGAGTTATTTCAAAAAGAAACAGAGGAAACAGCCGAGCCTTCTAAGCACAATATATTTGAGGACTACAGCTACGACCTGATTCATGGATTTGAAGAAAAATTAAAATCTATTTTACAGGATACAAAGGTTGGTGGTGCCGATTCCGTTAGAGTCAATATGGAAAACTTCGACATTGAAATTGGTGGTCTTAAGAAATCTGTTTCTATGGGAGGTGGATTCTGTGGAATCCTGAATACTCTGACGACACTTGCCATGAGCGGATATTTGATTGATTTAAACCGATATGCTCCAGGCTTCTATGCAGTTGACTCCTCTCTTACCCAGCTGTCTGAAGCAGAATACAAAGAACAAAGCAGTACCATTAAACAGAACTTTATCGAATACCTCATCGCTCACGCAAAGGAAAGACAGGTAATTATTGTTGAACAATCAAAACGTATGCCTTTCATTCCTGAGGATAGTGATGAAAAAAGTGTCCATGTGATTCGTTTTTCCAGAAACAAAAACGAAGGTCGCTATGGCTTTTTGAATGAAGTATATAACCCTGAAGATCAATAAAACATTTAAAGGGATTCCCATAAATAAGGAGACAACAATGCGCATCAGCTATAACAAATTATGGAAAATGTTAATTGATAAAAATATGAATAAGCGTGATCTTGCTGAAAAAAGTGGCGTCAGTTCCGCTTCCATTGCAAAATTAAGCAAGGGCGCAAACATTACAACCGACGTTCTACTTAAAATATGCGAATCGTTAGACTGTACCCTGGAAGACATCATGGAAACAGTGAAAGATTAACTGGCTCTGAAGGGAGATTTACCTGTGGAAATATTTAATAACACCACGAAGGTCGTGAAAGATGACCTTGTGAAAACGATAAAGCGCGGTGACCGTATTTCTATTGCAGCAGCCTGTTTTTCCATTTATGCCTATCAGGAATTAAAAAAGCAGCTGGAGTCCTGTGAAGAACTACGCTTCATCTTCACCTCTCCTACCTTTGTGGCAGAGAAAACACCGAAAGAACGTAGAGAATTTTATATACCGCGTCTTCAGCGAGAAAAAAGTTTATATGGCACTGAATTTGAAGTACGCCTGCGAAACGAACTGAAACAGAAGGCCGTAGCAAAGGAATGTGCAGATTGGATGCGCCGTAAGGTATGCTTTAAAACCAACACTACCCGTGAAGGCATGAATAACTTCCTTCTGGTAGATGGCGATGAGGATACCTATACTTATATGCCAATGAATACATTCACAACCGTCGACCTGGGGTGTGAGCGCGGCAATAATTTGACGAACATGATTACACGTATGGAGAATCCAGCAAGTAAAGAATTTCTCCATATGTTTGATTCCGTCTGGAATGATGAAGAAAAACTCACAGATGTTACAGAAGAAGTTATCGATATGATTTCTTCCGTATACCAGGAAAACTCACCGGAGCTGATTTATTTCATGTCTCTGTACAATATCTTCAGTGAATTCTTAGAAGATATTTCAGAGGATGTATTACCAAACGAAGCAACCGGTTTTAAGGACAGCGTAACCTGGAATAAGCTGTTCAACTTCCAGAAAGATGCTGCTCTTGCGATTATCAATAAATTGGAGCAATACAACGGCTGCATTCTTGCAGACAGCGTCGGCCTCGGTAAAACATTTACGGCGCTGGCTGTCATCAAGTATTACGAAGGCCGCAACAAAAATGTTCTCGTACTTTGTCCGAAAAAGCTGTCCGAGAACTGGATGACCTACCGCGGCAATTTGATTAACAACCCGCTTGCTGCAGACCGGCTCCGCTATGACATTCTGTACCATACGGACCTTTCTCGTGACAGCGGAAACACGGTCATTGGCCTGCCGATCGATCGAATCAACTGGGGAAATTATGACCTTGTCGTCATAGATGAAAGCCATAACTTCCGAAATGGTAATGGCACCAACAGTAAAGATGGCGAAAAAGAGAATCGCTACATGCGACTGATGAACAGAGTCATCAAACCAGGCGTTAAGACAAAGGTACTTATGCTCTCTGCCACACCAGTAAATAACCGTTTCTACGATCTTCGTAATCAGCTGGCCCTTGCCTATGAAGGCGATCCATCTGAATTTAACGAAAAGCTGAACATCAAATCGGATATTGATACGATTTTCCGACAAGCGCAGAAAGTATACAACGCTTGGTGTAAACTGCCTGAGAAAGAACGTACCACAGCTACTCTACTCTCCAAGCTTGATTTTGATTTCTTTGAAGTACTGGATAGCGTAACCATTGCGCGTTCCAGAAAGCATATACAAACCTATTATGATGTTGCGGATATTGGAAACTTTCCAAAGAGAAACAAACCAATCTCTCTTCGTCCAAAGCTTACAACACGGCCAAATGCTATCAACTATAAAGAAGTATATGAACTGCTTTCGAAACTGCACTTGACCATTTATACGCCAACCGCATTCATTCAGCCAAGCAAGCTGCAGAAATATCTGAGCGAAGATGAAACGGAGAAATTCCGTAGTGGCCGTGAACTTGGTATCCAGCGATTGATGAGCATCAATCTGTTAAAACGTATGGAAAGCTCTGTACATTCTTTCCTGCTGACTGTAAAGCGTATCTACGACTATCTGTATGATACCTCACACGCAATTGATGATTTCATTGCTACCGGCGCTAACAACCTGAACGAAATGCCTGACCTGTCCAGTGAAGCAGACGAATTCGACTACGATGATCAAAATACGGATTTTTTCAATGTTGGCAAAAAAGTCAAGATTGACCTGCGTGATATGGACTATATTTCGTGGAAACGCGAAATGGATGAGGATATTGATAACCTGCAGCTCCTGATTCTAATGATTGAAGACATCACCCCAGAGTATGACTTCAAACTGAATGAGCTGATTCGCATTATCCGTGAAAAGGCTACGGCTCCGATCAATCCGGGCAATAAGAAGATATTGATTTTCACTGCCTTTTCAGATACCGCTGAATATCTCTACGAGAACATCAGTGGTATGGCACTGAAGGAGTTAGGACTGCACACTGCCCTTGTCACTGGTTCTGTAGATGGTAAAACAACCATCCCGAAATTCAAGCCTGATATGAACCATGTGCTTGCATGCTTCTCTCCGAAGTCAAAAGACCGAGATGTTCTATATCCAAAGGACAAAACAGATCTTGATATTCTCATTGCTACAGACTGTATTTCAGAAGGTCAGAACCTTCAGGACTGCGATTATTGCGTAAACTACGATATCCACTGGAACCCAGTGCGTATCATTCAGCGTTTCGGACGAATTGATCGTATCGGCAGTAAAAATGCCGTGATACAACTTGTGAACTTCTGGCCGGATCTGGATCTCGACGAATACATCAACCTGAAATCCAGAGTGGAAACACGAATGCGCATTTCCGTCATGACTTCCACCGGTGATGATGATCTCATCAACCAGGAAGAAAAAGGCGACCTGGAATATCGTCGTAGCCAGCTCAAGAAGCTGCAGGAAGAAGTCGTGGATCTGGAGGACATGACAAACGGTATCTCCATCATGGACCTGGGCCTGAATGAATTCCGTATGGATCTGCTCTCCTACATGAAAACGCATAAAGATATTGACCACACGCCTTTTGGCATTCATGCGGTCGTCAAGGGAGACAAGCCTGGAGTTGTCTTTGTTTTAAAGAATGTAAATGAGCACATTAACATTGAAAACCAGAATCGACTTCACCCATTCTATCTGATCTATGTCGGTATGGATGGCGAAGTGATTACCAATCATCTGCAACCGAAGGATACCCTGGATATGATGCGGCACCTGGCGCAAGGAAAAACAGATCCAGATATGAATCTGTGCGAACAGTTCAATAAGGCCACAGACAATGGCAAGGATATGGGAAAAATCTCGCAGCTACTGGAAGATGCCATCATGACCATCATCGATGCAAAAGATGAAAGTGATATCGATAGCTTCTTTGGTTGTGGGCAGAGCACTTTCCTATCCGGCGGTTTTTCCGGCCTGGATGACTTCGAACTAATATGTTTTATGGTGGTGATAAAATGATTGAGTTCCCTGCTGCTACAGCAGTACACAGACGTTTGCCAAAGGAGGCATTTTATAAGCACTTACCGCTGACAAAGATACTGAAAGAAAAATTTGTATCCGACGTAGACCGCATCGTGGTTGAAAACAGTTTTACCAAAGAAAATCTGAACCTTGCCTCGGATGCTGAAATAAAAGAGATCATGCTACTATCCATCTCCCTGAAGAGCCAGGAATTTGATGGTAAAGTCATTGAAGCAATCGCTCGGCAAAATCCACATAAGCTGGTATTTCTACTGAGCTTTGAAAATCAACAACAGCTGGCCGTTTATCACAATAAACTCTACCGCACCTTATGGATGAAGCATGATGAAATAGCATTAAAATTACAAGGCTATTCTTTGGATGAAATATGGGATTCTTTCATAGAGCAGATTGCTCTGTACGAAGAACGTGCCGAACAGACAGATGCTCTTTCCATAGAGGATCGCCTTGCAATACAGGATCAGATACTAAAATTGGAAAAACAGATTGACAAAACAGAAAATGCGATGTGGAAGGAACAACAGCCAAAGAAGAAATTTGCACTACACACTCGCCTTCGTGAATATCAAAAAAAGCTGGAGGATTTGAAACATGGAAAATCTTAAAATGCATACGCCAGATTTGGCAGACAAAAACTTTAAAAAGCTCGCTGCACTATTTCCGAATGCAGTGACGGAAACAAAAGATGAAAATGGCAATGTCGTGCGTGCTATTGATGCGGATGTACTGCGTCAGGAAATCTCTGCCACTGTGGTAGAAGGCCCGCAAGAACGTTATCAGTTTACATGGCCAGATAAGAAAAAGTCGGTTGTGCTGGCGAATCAGCCTATTGCAAAGACACTGCGCCTTGACCGTGAAAAGTCGGTCGGTAAAGATGGAACTCCAGGCAGCATCGACACGGAAAATATCTATATCGAGGGCGATAATCTGGAGGCGCTGAAGCTGCTGCAGGAGACCTATCTCGGCAAAGTGAAGATGATCTATATCGATCCTCCTTATAACACAGGCAATGACTTTATTTACGAGGACGATTTCTCGCAGAATGCCGAAGAATACCTCGGAAATAGCGGTCAGTTTGATGAAGAAGGAAACAAGCTGGTTCAAAATACCGAAAGCAATGGTCGCTTTCATACGGACTGGTTAAATATGCTATATCCGCGGCTAAGATTTGCTAAAGATCTATTATCTGATGATGGGGTTATTTTTATTTCCATTGATGATAATGAGCAAGAAAATTTAAAAAAAATATGTAACGAATTATTTGGAAGTAATAATTTCATTACGCAAATAGCATGGGAAAAGGTTCACACTCGTAAGAACTCAGCAATTAATTTTTCATCGTCCCACGAATATATTCTTTGTTATGCAAAAATCAAACGTAATTACAGTGGTGATACTGTTGGATTTAAGAGGAACTTGCTTCCACGAGATAACACAGATGCTTACTCTAACCCTGACAATGATCCCAAAGGTCCTTGGAAAACTGATCCAATTACCGCACACAATTATTATGCAGCAGATTATACAATAACTAAGCCGAATGGAATCGTAATCAAAAGACCACAAGATAGGTATTGGGCTTATAGTGAAGATAGCATTAAAAAGATGATCAAGGAAAATGCTATTATTTGGGGCGACGGTGATAGTATGCCTATGGTCAAGCGTTATTTATGTGATGTTCAAGACGGACTTGTTCCTATAACGCTTTTTTCCCGTGAATTTGCTGGAGACTCATCTCAAGCAAAAAAACAAATTGACAGCTTATTTAACGAATGCAAAGGAATATTTGATTATACAAAACCCGTTAAGTTGGTCTCACGATTACTTCAAATAGGTTCCACGTCAGGAGATATTATTCTTGATTTTTTCTCTGGCTCTGCCACTACCGCCCATGCCGTTATGCAATTAAATGCTGAAGATGGCGGACATCGCAAGTTCATCATGGTACAGCTGCCTGAACAGACCGATGAAAAGAGTGAAGCCTATAAAGCTGGCTACAAAACAATTTGCGAAATTGGCGAAGAACGCATCTGTCGTGCCGGAAAGAAGATCAAGGATGAAAGTCCGCTTACCACTACTGATCTTGATATCGGCTTCCGTGTTTTCAAAGTGGACAGCAGCAATATGGAGGATGTCTACTACCGCCCTGCCGATTACAACCAGGGACAGATGGAGCTGTTTGCTGACAATATCAAGCCTGATCGTACACCAGAAGATCTGCTCTTCCAGGTAATGCTCGATCTTGGTATTCTGCTATCCTCTGACATTCAGGAAACAGAAATTGCGGGCAAGAAAGTGTTCTCTGTAGCAGATGGCTATCTGATTGCCTGCTTTGATAAGAATGTTACAGAAGAGGCCGTCAAGGCCATCGCACAGAAGCAGCCGGTCTATGCTGTATTCCGTGACAGCAGTATGGCAAGTGACAGCGTAGCCACAAACTTTGAGCAGATCTTTGAAACCTATAGTCCGAGAACACAAAGGAAGGTGCTGTAATGGCTGAGATGAAATTCAAATTTACCATACAGCCTTACCAGACCGAGGCTGTGGACAGCGTGGTGGGTGTATTTGCCGGTCAGCCTTTCAACGACCACTTCACCTACCGCCGCGATCTTGAAATCAAGCGTGATGTGACAAACTGGATGCTTTCCGATGAAGAACTGTACATGGGTTTTGCCAACGCTAAGGTTCAACTCGACTACGGTCAGCTTTTAGAAAATATCCGCCGTATCCAGGCACGCAATAATATTAAGCTCTCCGATTCTCTGAAATCTGGAGGACTGGGTGTATGCTCTCTTGATGTGGAAATGGAAACCGGTACTGGTAAAACCTATGTTTACATCAAAACCATGTTTGAATTGAATAAGCTGTATGGCTGGAGCAAGTTTATCGTAGTAGTTCCAAGCATTGCAATCCGTGAAGGCGTCCAGAAGAGCTTTGAAACCATGCAGGAGCACTTCATGGAGTATTATGGCAAGAAGGCGCGTTTCTTCGTTTACAACTCCAAGAATCTGCCGGATATCGATAACTATAGCCAGAGCGGAGATATCAACGTCATGATCATCAATATTCAGGCATTCAATGCCCGTGGTAAAGATGCACGACGTATCCGCACAGAGCTGGATGATTTCGGCAGCCGCAGACCAATCGACGTAATTAAAGCAAACCGCCCTATCGTTATCTTGGATGAGCCGCAGAAAATGGGCGGAACAGCCACGCAGGAAAGCCTGAAGGAGTTTAACCCTCTGTTCTGTCTGAACTATTCTGCCACTCACAAACAGCACCACGACCTGGTCTATGTACTGGATGCCTTGGATGCATACAATAAAAAGCTGGTAAAGAAGATTGAAGTAAAGGGATTTGATATCAAGAATCTAAGAGGTACAGACAGTTACCTCTTTTTGGAAAACATCGTCATAAGCCCAAAGAAGGCTCCTATGGCACGCATTGAATTCGAAGTTGGATACAACAAATCCATCAACCGTGAGACCAGAATTCTCGGTGTGGATGATGACCTGTTCTCCCTCTCCAAAAACATGGAGCAATATCGCGGCTATCGTATCAGTGAGATTGATCCGATTCGTGGCACTGTTACTTTTACCAACGGAGAAGTCATCCACGCTGGCGAAGTCATCGGTGATGTTTCGGAAGCGGATCTTCGTCGCGTACAGATTCGTGAAACCATTCGTTCTCACTTTGAGAAGGAAAAGGAACTGTATTCTAAGGGTATTAAGACCTTGTCCCTGTTCTTTATTGATGAGGTCGCAAAGTACCGTAAATACGATGAAGATGGCAACGAAATCAACTCTGAGTACGGCGATATCTTCGAGCAGGAATATACAGATATTCTGAATGAATATCTGACTGTGTTCAACACACCGTATGAGCAGTATCTTCGCTCCATTGATGTTCACAGCACGCATGCCGGTTACTTCAGCATCGACAAGAAAGGCCATAAGGTAGATAGTTCTCTGAAACGCGGCAGTGATGAAAGTGACGATATATCCGCATACGATTTGATTTTGAAAGACAAGGAACGTCTGCTCTCCTTTGAAAATCCGGTACGGTTTATTTTCTCCCACTCTGCCCTTCGCGAAGGATGGGATAATCCGAACGTATTCCAGATTTGTACTTTAAAGCATGGTGGCAGTTCTCCTACACAGAAGCGCCAGGAAGTTGGCCGTGGTCTTCGCCTTTGCGTAAATCAAAACGGTGAGCGTCAGGACTATGACACGCTTGGCAGCCAGGTACAGAAAATCAATCAGCTGACTGTCATCGCTTCTGATGGATATAAAGACTTTGTTGCTGACCTTCAGAAAGGAATCCGTGAAGATCTCTACGATCGTCCAACTCAGGCAACCGCAGAATACTTCATCGGCAAAACGCTCAACATCGGTGGCAGCGATGTTACGGTATCCGATAAGCAAGGCCGCGACATTTATCGTTATCTGATCAAAAACGATTACATCGATGAGGATGATCACGTAACCGACAAGTATCGTGCAGACCTCGCCAACGATGCTCTCGCACCAGTTCCTGAAAGCTGCAAGGAAATCACTGATGGTGTACATGCCCTCATTCAGAGCATCTTTGATGAACATGCCCTCGATGATATGATCTCTGATGGCCATGAGACGAAGATTCAGGAGAATGCACTGAATGATAACTTCTACAAGAAGGAATTCCAGATGCTTTGGAATTATATTAACCACAAATATGCTTATACCGTAGAATTTGACAGTGATGAGCTGATTCGAAAGGCAATCGCGCATATTGATGACAAGATGTTCGTGGCAAAGCTGCAGTATACCGTTACCAGCGGCCAGCAGCAAGACGATATGAACTCCGAGGCACTGAAAAACGGAGCCAGCTTCATAGCAGAAAAAAGTAAGACGTATACCCTGGAGCGTGCAGAAGGCAGTGCCGTAAAATATGATCTGGTCGGCAAAATTGCGGAAGGCGCAAAATTAACGCGTCGTTCTGCTGCAAAGATTCTGGCAGGTATCCGGCCATACACCTTTGCCATGTTCAAAAACAACCCGGAGGAATTTATCACAAAGGCCATCCGGTTGATCAACGAGCAGAAAGCAACCATGATTGTAGAGCAAATCACCTACAATCAGACCGATGGAACCTATGACAGCTCCATCTTTACAGCTGAAAAGAATACGGATTTTTCCAAGGCATATCATGCAAAGAAAAACGTACAGGATTATGTTTTTGCTGACGGCTACGCGAAAGACGGCCAGAGTATTGAACGGCAGTTTGCTGAGAGCATGGATTTAGCCGATGAGGTCTGCGTCTACGCTAAGCTGCCGAAGGGCTTCTCTATTCCAACCCCTGTCGGCAACTACTCTCCTGACTGGGCGATTGCTTTCAATAAAGGTACGGTCAAGCATATCTTCTTTATTGCTGAAACCAAGGGTACAATGGATTCATTGAATCTAAAGCCTATTGAACAGGCCAAAATTGCTTGTGCCAAAAAACTATTCAGTAATCTTTCTTCTGCTGATGTCGTTTATCATGAAGTAAACAGCTATCAGCACCTGCTGGATATTATGGACAAGCTTTAACATCTCATAAAAAATAATGCACACCCTCATAACGAAATATCCCGTTCATCGTTACGGAATAGATAAATCGTTATGAAGGTATGCATTTTCACATTCTACGCTTATCCATAGACAATTCTACAAAGTTATAACTTCTCACCAACTGCCAAAAAGGAGGCCAACCGCACCTGGTCAGTCTCCTTCTTTCATTCTATATCAAATTCTCTTAACTCGCCAATTTCTCATACTCCCGCAGCTTCTGTTTCGCCTCTGGCCTTAACCTCTTTGGAACCTGGATCTGGATGACCACGTACTCGTCACCATGAACGGACGGCTGTTTCACGGACGGTACGCCTTTGCCCTTCAGACGGATCTTGCTGCCTGACTGGGTTCCTTCTGGGATCTTGCAGACGACACTGCCGTATAAGGTATCCACCTTGGCTTCACCGCCAAATACTGCTGTGGTATATGGAATGGATACGGTTGTATACAGATCCATGCCTTTTCTCTCATACTGACGATCCGGGTCAATGGTAACTTTCAAAAGAATATCGCCTGGCTCTCCGCCTCCGGTTCCCGGCATGCCTTTGCCCTTTAAGCGGATGGTCTTGCCGTCCTCGATTCCTGCTGGAATATGCACTTTCAGGGACTGGGTGCTTCCATCTGCCGGGTTCTTAATCTGAAATACCTGATCGCAGCCAAGGACAGAATCTCGCAGACCGATGTTGACCTGGCAGTTTAAGTCCTCGCCGCGGCTCTGGTAAAAATCATAGTGACCATAATGGCTGCCGCCCTGGCTTCTGCTGTTTCTGCTGCTTCTGCCGCCCCGGCTGCCATGGAACAGATCGTCAAAAATATCTTCAAAACCACTGCCATCGCCCTGTTCAAAATGAAAGCTGCCGCCGTTGCCGCCAAAACCACTGCCGTGGAAGGAGCCGTGGAAACCTCCGTTTCCACCAAAGCCACCGCCAAATCCCTCAAATGGATTACCTCCACCATACGCGCCACCGGCATTCTGCCAGCCACCTCCGGCGCCCGCAGTCTCGTCAAAGGCTGCAAACCCGAACTGATCGTACTGTTTTCTCTTCTCCGGGTCACTTAAGACACCGTAGGCTTCAGAAGCCTCTTTGAATTTATTTTCTGCATCTTGATTACCCTGGTTAGAATCCGGGTGATATTTCTTCGCCAATTTCCGGTAGGCGCTTTTGATCTCTTTTTCGCTGGCATTCCGGCTGACACCTAACACTTCATAATAATCTCTCTTATCCATACTGCCACCTCCATGTATCTATGACTGTTCGTAACGATTCAGTTTCTTCATCGTTATGACTGTTCACCGATTTTGCAAGTATCGGATTGCGCCCGCAACTTCGGTAAAACGGTTACAACAAATGCCACGGTGGAATCCGCGGCACTTGCTCTAGTCTATTTGTTCTATTTGTAATATAACACATGGTTTTCATATTGTCAACAGTAAAGTGTGAAAGTTCATAACTATTCAATAGGTCTGCGCACTTGCTGCGCTGACCGTAAGAAAACATAAGCCGGAAGGCAAAAATCCCATCGGCAAAGCCGATCTGGAATGGATTTTTGCTCGTAACTGTGAAGGTACTGAACAGTTACAAAAGTTCTGTGAAATCAACCGGCAAACTATGAATGCGCATGGCTATGGCAGTATGCATTTAGATCATCCCGTCCTTCACCACGCCATGCTCCCGCAGCAGCTTTCCAACCTCTGTCCGGTCCACTTTTTTCACCAACTTCCATTTCAGGTTCTCCAGTGGTCCTGGCAGATGCATTTCCAGTGGGGATCTTCCGTCCATCAGCTTCACCGTACTGTCTAACAGCTCACGGATATCATAAACACTGCCCCACACCTCCGGCACGCCGCGATCCACACCGCACAGACCGTACACAGCTTCCATCGCGGTACGGACCGAATACTCCGTCGTGAAAATGGTATCCCTTGGAGTTTCTGCAAACTGACCCAGGAATGCAGCGTTGACAGAGCCATCCGGAATCACATCCGGGCGGTCACCGGCACTTCTAGGCATAAAGAAGGCAGTGATATACGGCATCATAGTTGGCGTACAATTCGTATGATTTTCTGCCAGATCATCGATCTCTTCTACCGGAACACCCAGATGATACAGCCACTCAGCAGTGATCTCCTTACCGCTACACTCCTTCATTGGCTTTTTGATATAATCTCCCGGAACATCAGTAAATAAACTGTACACCCAGACGCAGACCTCATCCTTCTTCTGCGCCTTAAACTGTCCCTGCCGGTTGATGGTCCAGCTTAACAGCCAGGAGGAATCCTTACAGCTTACGATTCCGCCGGTCACGACCCGTCCGCTTAACGGATCACGTTTGCATATCTTCTTTATATAAGAAATGATCCGTTCATCGGAAGTGGTCACAGTTGCAGATTCCCAGTTGGTCTTCTGAGTATCGGAGCAGAATTTCTCCGGATGTCCGAAGGACGGGTCCTGGGCGGCGATCCGCTTCCACAGCCCCCAGCAGCCGCTGGTGCGGGTCTCTGCATTGCCCATAGGCGCATGGTTCTGGTCTCCGTAAATGGTTCCCTCAGTACAGCTTCCGTTGGTGATAAACACCAGATCTTTTTCCGTCAATGGAATCTCCGTCTTCTCCCCGTGAACCAGGCACTCGATGGCGCGGGCAGTTTTTTTCTCACCATTGATCTCAAAGCGGACATTGGTCACCTCAGTACCAAACCGGATCTCCACGCCCGCCTGCTCCAGATACTTCTGCATCGGCAGGATCAGGGACTCATACTGGTTGTAGCGGGTAAATTTTAAAGCAGAGAAATCCGGCAGCCCGCCGATGTGGTGGATAAAACGCTGGAAATACCGTTTCATCTCCAGGGCACTGTGCCAGTTTTCAAAAGCAAACATGGTTCTCCAGTACAGCCAGAAATCTGACTGGAACACCTCATCGTCAAAAAATTCCTCAATGGTTTTGTCATACAGATCCTCGTCCCTGGTAAAGAACAGCTTCATGATCTCCATGCTGCCCTTCTGGCTGAGCCGGAATTTTCCGTCCGTATGGGCGTCCTCACCCCGTTTTTCTGTGGCACGACACAGAGAATAGTTGGGGTCACGCTTATTTAACCAATAATATTCATCCAGCACAGATGCCCCTTCCACCTCCAATGACGGGATGCTGCGGAACAGATCCCACAGACACTCGAAATGGTCTTCCATCTCCCTTCCGCCTCTCATCACATAACCGCGGGTCGGGTCATCGATACCGTCACAGGCACCTCCGGCAATGTCCATCGCCTCTAAAATATGGATATTTTTGCCGGGCATCTGAGCGTCACGGACCAAAAAGCAGGCTGCCGCCAGGGATGCCAGACCACTTCCCACCAGGTAAGCGGATTTCTCCTCAATGCCTTCCGGCTTTAACGGACGGGCAAACGCCTCATAATTACCTTTGGTATAATAAATGCCTTTGCTGTTCTTTTTCTGCTTGTCCCGTTCGGTATTGCGGTAATCCGAATAATCCGTCTGTTTTTTCTCTTTCGGTGCGGTGCATTTCTTCGCACAGCCCTTTTCCTTCTTTCCAGCCATAAACACGGCAGCGCCTGCTCCCAGCGCCGCTAAAGAAAACAAACCTGCCTTCGCCATCTTTTTACCCATATACTGCTCCTTTCCATCCCCAGGTCATCCGGGTGATCTGTTTCTGCTTGAATTGTGTGTATTTTTATTACTTTGCTATGTGGTTTTCAAAACTATATAACATTGTTTTTAGAATAATATCTTTTGTAAAGAATGTCAAGACAGAACTGGACTTTACGTTTATTTTGTCCTGTGCATCTGCTTCTTATGCAGATTCCTTTTTTCTCTCTTTTCTCTTCTTATACAGATTTCTTATTTTCCCTTGCATTTTGGACAGATTTCGTCTATAATAGGCATTGGCTTTTCTGCGTCAAAGCGTTGAATTGCAAAACAATCCAGCAATGACGTTAAAAATTATGTATTGGGAGAATTTGAGTATGAACGAAGAGAAAAAATTAAACCTGCCTCAGTCCCTGATCCTGCTTCTGCTGATCATCATTTCCGTTGCGGTCTGCATTCGTTTAAAGACCGGCGGCCCCATGATCGGCTTGTTTGCAAGCTGGATCTTTATTTACCTGTTCTGCAAAGCAGTCCGTATTCCTTATGACCATGTAGTTTCCGGTGCCTATGAGTCCATCCGCATGGTAGTGCCTACCTTGTGCCTGTTGATGGCCATCGGCGTTATGATCGGTACCTGGTTGCAGAGCGGTACCATCGCCACCATCATCGTGTGGGGTCTTCAGATGATCAACCCGGCATGGCTTCTGCCGCTGACTCTGATCTTCTGTTCCGTATTAAGTCTGGTGACCGGAACCTCTTACGGTTCTGTCGGCAGCGCCGGTGTTGCCATGATGGCCATCGGTAATGCCATGGGGATCAATCCCGGTATGGTAGCAGGCGCCGTGATCTGTGGTGCGATGTTCGGTGACAAATTAAGCCCCTTATCTGATACCACCAATTTAGCTCCAGCCGTTGCCGGAGCTAAATTAGGAGACCATGTCCGTTCCATGTTATGGACTACTCTCCCTACCTATGTGATCACTTTAGTATTATTCACGATCCTGGGTATCCAGCAGACCAGCGGCAGCTATACTGAAGCCAATATGTCTGCTTACATCGGTGCTTTAAACGGGGAGTTCCAGTTAGGTCTGATCACTATGATCCCGGCAGTTTTAATCATTATCCTGTTATTATGCAAGGTAAATGCCATCTCTGCCTTAGGCTTATCCAGCTTTGCTGCAGGCGCCATTTCCTTCTTTGTACAGCATGATTCTTTACAGAGCATCATCCGCACCGCTTATAACGGCTACTCTACGGAGATTGAAGAAGCCATCTTAAAGACCATCTTAAACCGCGGCGGCATGGGAAGCATGCTCCAGTATGTAGCGATCATTACATTTGCTGTTGGTATGGGCGGCATGTTAGAGAAATTAGGCGTTCTGGACCACATTTTAAATGCGATCTTAAATCTGGTAAAGAACGATGGAACCATGATCTTAGCTACCCTGATCACCGGATATGTGACCAGCCTGATCAGCTGTTCCCAGCCCATGGCACATGTGCTGACCGGTCGGTTAATGGCTCCGGTATTTAAAAAACGTCATGTAGCTCCTGAGATCCTCTCCCGGTGTCTGGAGGACTCCGGCACACTGGCAGGTCCAATGATCCCATGGCATGGCTACTGTGTCTACATGTCCGGAACCCTGGGCGTGGCATGGGGCGCATTTTTCCCATTCCTGTTCTTATTATATTTAACTCCTGTGTTCAGCCTGATTTATGGCTTTACGGGAATCTCTATCAAACATACAGAAGGCTAGTCCAGCTGCAGCTTTCAGTAACTGAGAACAGTTACAGACTAAGAATTTTACGGAAGGAACTTTCAATATTATGAATACCAGATTAGTGTTACTTGGCACTGGCACCCCCAATGCCTGTCCTGACGCCAACGGCCCATCCTCTGCGGTGGTCGTTGGCGACCGTGCTTATTTAGTAGACTTTGGACCTGGTGTGGTACGCCAGGCTTCCAAAGCCTATTTTCGTGGAATCGACGCTCTGCGGCCTGATCTTCTGACCACTGCGTTCTGTACCCACTTACACACTGACCACACCGCCGGATACCCGGATCTGATCTTCACCCCATGGGTGCTGGAGCGTCCGGTTCCATTAAAGGTATTTGGCCCGAAGGGGCTGAATCACATGACCAGCCATATCTTGCAGGCTTATGAGACCGATATCGATTTTCGGATCCACGGCTTTGAGAAGGCCAATGAATCCGGCTACAAAGTAGATGTGACAGAAATTGAAAAACCCGGTATCATCTACGAGGACGACCGGGTAAGTGTTGAAGCATTTCCGGTCAGCCATGGAACGCTGACCTGCTACGGTTATAAATTTGTCACCGATGACCGGACCATCGTGATCACCGGTGATACTGCCCCTCTGGATCTGGTGGCTGAAAAAGCCGCTGGCTGCGATATTCTTCTCCATGAAGTGGAATACGCTGCCGGAATCGCCTGCCGGGAACCAAAATGGCAGAAATACCACCAGGAAGTGCATACCTTAAGCACTGATCTGGCCTGGGTAGCAAAAAAAGCACAGCCAAAGCTGTTAGTCACCTACCATCGGATCTACCACATGAACATCCAGGACAACCGCATCAATCTTCCTGCGGAAATGGCAAAAAGAGACGAGGCCATCCTGGACGAGATCCGCGCCGCCGGATACGACGGCTGGGTGGTCAATGGACAGGATCTGGATGTATTTTAAGTAAACATCCGTTCAATCTTTTCTTTCAAAAGCCCCTCGCCGATCACGATCAGCACCGACTGCCCGCATGGGATCGGGCTGACCGTGAAACTACGGTGGGTGGCGTTTAATTCAATCCAGGAACCATCTTCCTCTAAGAATCCCTTGATCCGGAAAATATGACCATAAGAATCATCGGCTAACAGTTCTTTTGCCGCAGCCTCTAATTTCTCCCTTGTGATCGGAAGTTCCAGGAAATATAAGGACTGGAACACATCCTTTTCTTCAAAATTCATCTTCTCATAGCTTTCTGTCCGATAGCCACAGGAAGCGATCTTCTGAAAGTCTTCTTCTGTCAGATCATCCCAGCTCTTACAGATCACATCACCCTCTCCCAGTCTTCTGGCGCAGTGAGCGGCCTCTAACGCCCGGTTTACATGTTCTATGGCAGCTTTTGCAGTCTCTTCTGACACTTCCTGCGTGTGGCTTAAAAGGACACATCCAGCCTCTGCCACCTCGGAAGCCAGCAGAAATTCCGCTTCCTTTGATAACTGCTCTTCCAGTCCGGCATCCACGATGGCGATCACATTGCCCGCCTCGTACCACTGATCCAGCGGTTCATCATATAAAGTATCAAAAAATTCATCCACATCATAGATGCCGGACGGCTCGATCAGCACCCGCTTATAGCCCTGCATGGACAGGGAGATCAGTTTCGTGCGGAAACGGCGCTGATGACAGTCCTTATCACAGCCACCGGCGATCATTTCTACCCCGCAGTAATCTCCCTCTAAGTCCTGCAGTAACATCCGGTCTACATTGACCGCGCCAAAATCATTTTCCAATATGGCGATCTTTACGCCCTGGTTAATCCAGTAACGGGCGTATTTTCTTAAAAATGTGGTCTTGCCGGAACCTAAAAATCCAGTGATCAGATCTACCTGTATCATATACTCCCTTCCTTACGCATCTGATCTGGAAAATGCGTTCTTCATCTGACAGCTCAGTTCAAACAGCACCTTATCCATAACAGAGGCAGTCTCTTCTTTTACCATATCTGCCACTGCCTGATTGGCTTCTTCCCGGATCTTCTGGCGTTCTGCCTGATCTGTAATATCCTTTAATGCCTTGTCATACTGATGGATCAGGGCATGGCTCTTGGATGCCACAGCAAGCTGGTAGCGCTCGATATGGAACAGAGACTTGCTGTAAGAAGCATCTGCCATGGCTGCCACCAGACGGCTGGACCAGTAGAAATTGTCGGTGGAAACGTCTTTTCCAGTGTTCGATAAATATTCTGGTGTTGTGGAAACTCCAGGATAGAACGGCACCATTACATTAAAGGCATTGGATGCAAATGCAATCCACTGGATCACGGATACGTCCTCCGGCTGATCCGGACGCATCTGGATCAGGGACAGGAAATCATTGCGATTGATGCCGATGGAACGGTAACGGCCTCTCTGTAACCCATCACCGCTGCCACCATAAGGATCGTAAATGGTTCCCTGATAGTGAGAAGACAGGACATATTTGACATCTTCCACGGTTATCTTTTTCTCCGGCTCCATACACCATGGGATATCATCGGATTCTGGCGTATAGTCGGCATCCGGGCCGTCCCATTTCTTTGTATTCGGATTTAAGTAACGCTCCATGAACCAGGCTCTTGGAGTATTGTAAACATGATCAGAGTCATCATGACTTCCGAAAGCTTCTCTTGGGTTCAGTTCTCCGTTTAAGGAAAGGTCCAGGTGGTTATCCCGGATAAATTCGCCCATGTCTGCGGAACACATATGATTCTTCTGTGCGCCCAGTGCGTCATCCAGGTCAAAATGGTCAATTCCCAGCTGGTTCGGCATCACCACATACACATCGTCAGGAACACGTTTTGCGATCCAGTGATGACCGCCGATGGTCTCCAGCCACCAGATCTCATCGCGGTCCTGAAAAGCAATTCCGTTCATCTCATAAGTTCCGTAGGTTTCCAACAGACTTCCCAGACGTTTCACGCCCTCTCTGGCACTGGTAATGTATGGAAGAACAATGTATACAATATCCTCTTCACCGATACCGCCTGCCTTTTCCGCTTTTCCGTCCTTCGCCGGTTCATAAACCACCAGGGGATCTGCTCCCAGGACACGGGGATTGGAAGTGATCGTCTCCGTCGCTGTCATGCCTACATTCTTCTCATTGACACCACTGGCTGCCCAGATGCCTTCTCCGGCTAATGCATTCGGCACTGCGGTGATCTTCTGCGGATGCTCCGGCAGTGGAATCTCCACATGGGAGATCACAGACCGGTATACCTTCGGCTGCTCCTCCGGATGAACCACGACGTATTTCTTCGCTGTGAAATGTCCCGAACCAGAATCGTCGTTGCGGGCGATCATGGTTGAGCCGTCATAAGATGCGTTTTTTCCTACTAAAATGGTCGTACAAGCCATACAATACATCCTCCTGTGTTGATCTAATATATGATTGGACTCTTTCTGCGCCTGATTTTGCGAGAAGATTCTGGGTCCGTTGAGCCCAAATAGCTCTATGGGTATTATCCGACTTTTTGGATGGATTTGCAACCGATTTTAATGCCATATGGACTTTTCATCCTATTGACATTCTCGATAAAATGATGCTATACTGATGTTCTAAAACTGATATGTGGATTTTTCGAGATTTCTGTCTACTTTTCGCCACATGACCTTTTTGGAGGTCATGTGGCGTTTTTATGTCATAGGAAACTTCGTCCTATGACACAAAAACGCTCCACGGGATGCGCACTCGCGCAAAAAAGAAACATGCATATTTTCAAATGGACTGGAATTTTGATCAATCTACGGAACAGTTTGAGATCAATTTAATTTTCAGAAAGGACTTTTTTATGGATCAGACTTATATGAAAAAACAACCAGTCCTCGGACTGGTTGTAAAAATGTCACTTCCCATGGTGATTTCCATGTTGGTGAACTCTCTTTATAACATTGTAGACAGCTTATTTGTGGCGAAGATCAGTGAGAATGCCATGACGGCCCTTTCCCTGGTCTTTCCTCTCCAGAACCTGATCGGTGCGATCATGATCGGTTTTGGAGTCGGGATCAATGCCGTGATCTCCTTCTATCTTGGGGCACAGGATCACAAAATGGCTGATCGCTCCGCCAGTCAGGGACTGTTTCTGGCAACACTGCACGGAATCCTTCTTTCCATTGTATGCATTGCCATCATGCCTTCATTCCTTCAAAAATTTACCAATGATCCGGATATTATTTCCATCGGTATCCGTTACTCCGGCATTGCATTCTGTTTTGCCGTCATGCAGGCATGGGGTCTGGTATTTGAAAAGGTATACCAGGCGATTGGCCGCATGACCCTGACCATGGTCTGTCTTTTAAGTGGCTGTGTCCTGAATATCATCCTGGACCCGGTACTGATCTTCGGCATCGGACCATTTCCGGCTATGGGGATCGCAGGCGCTGCGATCGCAACCGGCCTGGGGCAGACCTTAAGTGCAGCTATGTATCTGACCGTCTACCTGACACAGCCATCTTCGATCCGATTTTCCTTAAAAGATATGAAACCTGACAGCTTTTTGATCAAAAAACTATATTCCATCGGTATTCCGGCCAGCTTAAACATGGCTCTGCCGTCCATGCTGATTTCCGTGTTAAATATCCTGCTGTCTGCGTATTCACAGACCTATGTTTTTGTTCTTGGGGTTTACTACAAGCTGCAGACCTTCCTGTATCTGCCGGCGAATGGTATCATTCAGGGAATGCGTCCTCTGATCGGTTACAACTATGGCGCCGGAGAACACAAACGTGTCCTGAAGATCTACCACACTGGGCTTATGCTGGTCGCTGCCATCATGGCTTTCGGCACCGCGCTTTGCTGGACCATTCCAGGTACTCTTATGGGGCTGTTCACGGTTCAGGACTCCACCATTCGTACCGGAATCCAGGCTTTGCATACCATTAGCATTGGATACCTGCTGTCCACCATTTCCGTTATTACCTGCGGAACCCTGGAAGCACTGGGCAAAGGACTTCCTTCCCTGATTGTTTCTTTATGCCGCTATGTGATCATGATCCTGCCTCTTGCTTTCCTGCTCAGCCATTTACTCGGCGCAGCCGGTGTGTGGCACGCATTCTGGCTGACAGAGACCATCACAGCAATCATTTCACTCTTTCTTTACCAAAACGGCATTAAAAAAGCTTAACGCTTCCTCTCCCTCCTTCCATACATCTGGATCATCCGGTCATTTCCGTGAACAGACGAAGCTCCCTTATGCATACGGATCCTATTAGAATTTTCCGCCGCCACCACCATGGGTCGTTCCGGAAGAAGAGGTATGCGTTGAGCTTCCACCGCCACTGCTACTGCTGCTCTTTGTTTCTCGTTTTACCCGGTCGACATGGCTGTATAGGAAAAGATCCTGTTTCCCGGTCAGATTCATGCTGCCAGGCCGTACATAATTGGCTGCTGATCCCGCTTTGTGAACACTCTTTAGCTGTGCCTTCATGCCCTGGACAGTTGCAAATCCAAGAGCTACACCGATTGCAATACAGATAAGCGGAACTGTCGCAGACATCGGTTTTCTCGGAACATCGTCCTTGTCAAATGGATGGCCTGCCCTCGCCTGATCGATCAGATCATCACAGCACGCTGCGTAGATCCGGAATGCCTGTGCATAATCGCCATCTGCAAGAGAATCCAGCATCTGGCCTCCCACATACTGGATACCGGCATCTGTAAATGCAGTAATTCCGTAGCCGCAGGTCGAGATATGCCATTCCCGCTCCTCCATACTGACTACAAACATCAGACCGTCCCGGTCTGTGCCGTAACCGAAATTACAATAATCGTAGAGGTCATCCGCACAGGCCTCAATGCTGTTATAGTTATCGAGATTCTCTACCGTTGCGATCGTCACATCCATCTTCTGGCGTTCACTGAGTTCATCCAGAAGTTCGGTGATCTCATCTTGTTCTTCATCAGAAAGAATAGATGCCGTATCTAAAAGCCGTTCATATTCACTGGAAAAGCCATCTGCCGCATAAACAGCCATACTGAAAGCGGAAGCTGCGAGAAGCCAGGCTGCTGCCATTCCGATCAGTTTCCTTCCTGCTCTTTTCATCTTCTCCACTCCCCCTTCTATATAATCCGCGCCAGCCATAGAAGCCAGCTGATACCGTAAGCTGCTGCGGCAAATGCTGCGGAAAGCCCTATCATCCAGGTTTTTGCAGCATCATTATCCACTGGCAGATCGCCTACGAATTTCCCGTTCTGTCCATTCATGGCAAAGCGGTACTGTTTTCCATTCCAGGTTGTATTTAAGATCCAGACCGGGTAAAGCGCATATTTCGCACTTCCGTCATGAAGTCTCACACTGCTCTGTTCTGTTGTCACAGATGTATAGCCGCTTACTGTTGATTTGAAATTATCCTCTGTTGATCGTTTTACACGCTCATTCGCACGTGCGATACTCTCTTCTGCGCTGACATCATATTTATCTGCCATATAGCCTGCAAGATATGCTGTCTGAAATGGAACTGCATCCTTAAAATCGAAAGGTTCAATGGATTCCATCAGATCGTCCTCCATCTTCGTCGATCCGTCTACCGGAACCCGTGTAAAGCCAATGCTTCCGCTGCGTCCCACCATGAAAAAACTCGTTTCCGTATAATTATAGTCTTTATCACTCCAGCTTCTGACCTTTGTCGCGCGATAGCGGATATCCGCGTCTGCCTCCGTATCAAACAGCCAGAATGGAACGTAAACACCCTTAACCTCATCAATATGGTTCTGATCCTTAAAAACCTTCGGAAGAAGCCTTTTTCCTTCCAGATGACGCATCAGACCGTCCTTTGCCGCCTTTTTGTCAAGCTTGAACGGAATCACATAATCCGGCTTCAATGCTCCCGAAAACTGTCCGGTCACAACGATCGGATTTCCGCAATATGGACACGCAGATGCTGCCATATTCTCATCTGCGACGATCTCGCCGCCACAGGACTGACACTGGTAGGTCCGAAGGCCATCAGTCTCACCTTCCCCCCATTCTTCTCCTGCACTCGTGTCCCATACCATTTCGTCCGACTGCTCCTGGTTCAGCGCCTCATCATATCCCCGAAGCGCCTCCATCTCAAATTCTGTGTCACAGTACGGACATTTCATCTTCTGGATCGTGCTGTCAAAGTGGATCGCGCCACCACAGCACGGACACTTATATTCCTGTATTTTTTCCATACCGCTGTTCTGCCTCCCTTTCTTTTCTCTGGCCCTTTAAAGGGAAGCGCTGCCTTTCTACGGCAGCGCTTCCTCCAGGTCAATGGTGAGAACCCCCTTTTCTCCTTTTCTCCAGATCACGCTCACATAGATTATTCCGGGAAATCAATATTTAATTGGTTCTGTCTGCATCATCAAAAGGATCTCCACACTCCGGGCAGAATTTCGGTGGATGTGCCGGATCCTCCGGTTCCCAGCCACACTTATCACAACGGTACAACAATGCTCCCTGCGGTTTCTTTGCTCCGCAATTCTGGCAGAACTTTCCTTTGTTTACGGTTCCACAAGAGCAGATCCAGCCTTCGCTGTCTGCCGGCTTCGGAGATCCGCATTCCGAACAGAATTTTCCGGTTGCTGTTGCGCCGCATTTACACTTCCAGCTTCCTGCAGGCTCCATCTTCGGCTCCGGCTTCTTTGATCCGCATTCCGGGCAGAATTTTCCATTCACTGTTGTTCCGCAGGAACAGATCCAGGTATCTCCCTGTGGCTGCTCCGGTGCTGTCTGCTGTGGTGCCGCCTGTGGCTGTGGCGCTGCCTGTGGCTGCTGCTGTCCCATGGCAAACAGGTTCTGGGCATTCACGCCGCCCATACCGCCGGCATTCATTGCCATTCCCATTCCCATGAATCCGGTCATTGCACCGGCATTGTTTCCTGCCGCCGCCTTCATAGCGTCGATCTGTCCTCCAACAAGGCGGGCAGCCGCTGTTGTCGGGTTGGTGGTCATTGCATTTTCTTCCCACTCATTGATCTTCTTACGCTGATCCTCCGGAATACTTAAGGAATTGATATTAAAGGAGAATACCTCAATGCCTCGTTTTTCCTTCCATGTCTTTGAGAGGACTTCATTTAACGCATCAGACAGATCCTGCGTATGTGCCGGGATCTCATAATACTGGACTTTCTTTGCAGACAACGTGGAAAGTGCCGGCTGTAATGCTGTCATCAGCTCGCCTTTTAAACGGCCTGAGATCTCCGAGCTTTCATAATCCTGTTCCACGTTTCCACATACGTTTGTATAGAAAAGCAGTGGATCACAGATCCGGTATGTAAAGTTTCCGTTACAACGGATATCTACAGAAAGCTTATAGCCCAGCTCCTCATTCACGATCACGCGGAACGGAACCGGTGTTGCTGTACCGTAAAGGATCTCTCCCATCTCTTTTGTATTGATATAGTAGACTCTCTGATCCTTCGCTGTATCACCGCCGTAGGTAAAACGTTTTCCGATTACCTGGAACGTCTGCTTAATACTATCGCCCAGATGACCGCTGAAGATACTCGGCTCTGTCGAATTATCGTAAGTAAATTCTCCTGGCTCTGCACAAACCTCAACGACCTTTCCCTGCTCCACGATCAACATACACTGTCCGTCCGCAACAGCAATTCCGCTGCCGTTGGAAATAATGTTGTCGTTTCCTTTTGTGTTAGTGGAACGGCCGGTGATGCGCTTCTGTCCCTTTGTAACCAGTACATCTTTCCCCATGGAGTCGCAGTAGAAAAATTCTTTCCATTGATCTGCCAATATTCCGCCTAATGCTCCCCTTCCTGCTCTAATAAGTCCCATACTCATTTCTCCTTTCCATATCGTCAGATTTTTATGATCTAAGTCCTTGATCTGCTTTTAATATATCAGATTTTTCATAAAAAATATATACTCACGGTGAGTATATTGACTATTTTAACCAACACGTTCACCGTGAGTATACAAGATATAGTTCGCTCTTTACCTGAATCATCTGTATGTAGTTTTTGTTTATGTTGCCTGTTTTGTACTGTCTGCCTGACCGCAGGCCGCCAACACCGTCCTTACCTTTCTGATTACGGTCAGTTGCCTTTTCTCAATAATAAGCAGACATTTTCTGTATGTCCGGTATGTGGGAAAAGGTCAAATGGCCAGTCTTCTTTCGCCACATATCCCTTCGTCTTAAACATCTTCAGATCCCGCGCCAGAGTTTCCGGATTACAGGACACATAAACCACCTTCTCTGGCTTCATGATCGCTACAGCCTTGATAAACTCTTCAGTGCTGCCGCTTCTCGGCGGATCCATGAGCACTACATCTACGTGTTCGCCATTGGCTGCCATGTTGACCATAAAACGCCCGGCATCGTTGTTATAGAACTGGATATTTTTCACCTGGTTGGTTTTGGCGTTTTCCACGGCATCACGGACAGCATCCTGGTTTAATTCCACGCCAATAATCGTTTTGGCTTTGGCGCTTGCCACCATTCCGATGGTTCCGATGCCGCAGTAAGCATCGATCACCGTTTCTTTCCCTGTAAGCCCAGCCAGCTCCATGGCTTTCGCGTAGAGTTTCTCGGTCTGAACCGGATTGATCTGGTAAAAGGACTTACCGGAAATACGGAAAGTATAACCACAGAGGACATCCTCAATGTATCCTTTGCCAAATAATACCTTCTCCCGGTCGCCCAGAACCATGCTGGTACCGCGGTCATTGATGTTCTGGATGATCGTGGTGATCTCTGGATGTTTTTCCCGCAGAGCTTTGACAAAATTGTTGCGAGATGGAAATACCGGGGAAGCCGTGACTAAAACTACCATCACCTGATTGGTAGCAAAGCCTCGTTTTACCAGGACATGGCGCAAAAGGCCATAACCAGTATCCTCATCGTAAGTTTTGATCTTGAAGGATTTTAACATCCCGCGGATAGTTCCGATGATCTCGTCAGCTTTTTTGTCCTCGATCATACACTGCTCAACCGGGACGATCTCGTGGGTTCCTTCTTCATAAACGCCGGAAATTGCTTTCCCTTTCTGATATCCAAATACAGCGTGAACCTTATTACGGTAGTAAAATGGATTTTCCATGCCTGTGATCTTCTTCACCGGACAGATGCCCTTGAGCAGGTCTTCTACCTGCTTCTGCTTGTGCTGCAGCTGTTTCTCATATGGGATGTCCAGGAACTGACAGCCACCACAACGTCTGGACACCGGGCACATACTATTTGTATTTTTTGATTTTCCCGGCTTCTGTGCATTTTTCACTTTGTAAGTGTCCTGTGTATTTTTCACTTTGTAAGTGTTCTGTGTATTTTTCACTTTGCAAGTGTCCTGTCCAGCATTCTTGACCGGCTTTCTTTCTGTACGAAAGCTTCTCTTATTCTCATTTCTTCTATATTCATTCTTTTGCATCATTCTGACCCTCAAATTGTTGTTTTTCTATTACCACTTATTTTCATTATAGAGGATATTTCTTGCTTTTTCCACTGATTTTTGTATAATAAATTCCATACATGGTTGCTGTTCACGCGTTGCGCAAACAGCAACGGATTTTGCCGATGCTTCGCATTCTAAATCGGCAAAATCTGTTACCACCACTGTATCATACGGCATTTTCAGTTCAGAAAATGCCTACCCGTGTACAGTAACCATATACGACCTTACAAGGAGAACATAACTATGAATGAATTCTATATAGATCCAGTCCTTTATACCGGAAGACCTGCGGACTGCACGGACCGCCTTGCCAAAGAAGTCCGTACCTATGACCTTTTGGATAAGCTGGCAATTCCATACTCCCGAATGGATCATACAGCTACTGCAACCATGGAGGATTGTCATGACATCGACACCCGGCTGGATATTGCAATCTGTAAAAATCTGTTTCTCTGCAACGCACAGAAAACCGATTTCTACCTTCTAATGATGCCCGGAGAGAAAAAATTCAAAACCGCAGTTCTGTCCAAACAGATCGGGAGCGCCCGCCTGTCCTTTGCCGGTCCTGAGTTTATGGAGGAATTCTTAGACATTACTCCCGGCTCTGTCAGCGTTCTGGGACTGATGAATGATAAGAACCACCGAGTACGGCTTCTCATTGATGCTGATGTGATCGACCATCACGAGTACATTGGCTGCCATCCATGTATCAATACTTCCAGTCTGCGCATCCGCACCACAGACCTGCTGGAAAAATTTCTTCCATATGTGGAGCACCCATATACGGTAGTGTATTTATGAAAAAAGAGCGTGTGAAAAAATGATTTCTCATTTTTTCACACGCCCCAACCTCTTTATATGTATCAATAATTGTCAATTTCAGACACTTTTCCCATCCTTAGACTTCTCTTGTCGCCTCTTTCAACCATGCAGCCTCTTCTTCTGTCAGATACGGAGAAATCTTCTCATAAACTGCTTTATGGTACTCATTCAGATACTGGATATCCTTCTTCTCCATCAGGCTCACATCCAGCGCATCCAGATCGATCGGCACATACGTCAGATACTCGAACTCCATAAACTGACCATACTGATTCTTCTCCGCATTTTTGCAGACGATCATATTTTCTGTACGAATTCCATGGCTTCCTTCAATATAAATACCAGGCTCATCGGAACAGATCATACCTGCTTCCAGAACCGCATTGTCCATCCGCTCCGGAACCATCTTGAAACGGATTCCATTTGGACGCTCATGAACATTCAGCAGATATCCCACACCATGTCCGGTTCCGTGATCATAATTTAATCCACGGCTCCAGAGTGGCTCACGAGCCACATAATCAAGGCTCAGGCCACGGCAGCCATATAAAAATTTCACATGACCCAGACGCAGCATGCTCATGGCTACCAGGGTGAAATGTTCCCGTTCCTCGTCTGTGACCGGTCCCAGGGCAACGGTTCTGGTGATATCGGTAGTACCTTCATAATACTGACCACCGGAATCCACCAGATATAAGCCTTCTGGCTTTAACTGGGTATCACTTTCCGGAGTTGCGGAGTAATGGCACATAGCTGCATTAGCCTGGTAAGCGGAAATCGTATCGAAGCTTAATCCTAAGTTGCCCTCCTGCTCCCGGCGCAGCTGTTCTAAATAGTCAGATACGCTGATCTCCGTCATCGGGATCTTGCCGATGTTCTTCTTTAACCAGTAGATAAACTTGGTCATGGCAACACCGTCTTTGATATGGGCCTTTTTCTCATTTTCAATCTCTACCGGATTTTTGATGGATTTGGCAAGAGCGGTCGGATTCATCTTATCCACGATCTTGCAGGTGGAATCCAGGTTGTTCACAATGGCATAGTTGGTTTTGCCGGTTTCCAGAAGTACTTTGACATTTTTCAGAGTTTTTATCATCTCATAAATGTCATTGTACGGTTTCAAAGTCACACCAAGTCCTGTCAGATATGCCTTTACTTCCTCATCCAGTGTCTTTTCATTGATAAATAAATAGAACTGGTCCATCGTCACAACCACATAGGACAACACGATCGGATTACACGGCACATCATTTCCACGGATATTTAACAGCCACACAATATCATCCACCGTTGTCAGCACATGGACATCTGCATGCAGCTTCTTCATCTCTCCACGAAGGTCTTCGATCTTCTTGGCTGCAGACTTTCCTGCATATTTTTCTTCCAGAATCCAGACTGGCTCTGCAGAAAGGGCAGGACGATTCTCCCAGATCTCGCCAACCAGATCTTCCTCATAGGAAATTGTTACGTGTTTATCTTCCAGAGCCTCCTGTAAACCTGCGCCCATCTGATCGTTGATCACCCGGCCATCAAAGCCAAGCTTTCCACCTTCCGGCATAACCTTCTGAAGATATTCATTAATAGAAGGAACTCCTTCCTGTCCCATCTTCTGAAGGGTAAATCCGCTGTCCTTCAGCTGCTTTGCCGCCTGGACAAAATATCTTCCGTCCGTCCACATTCCAGCGTCATCTGCAGTGACAACCGCAGTTCCTGCAGACCCGGTAAATCCTGTTAAAAATTTTCTGCATTTAAAATACTCTCCCACATACTCTGACTCATGAAAATCAGAGGTAGGTACCAGATAAGCGTCTAAATGACGTTCTTTCATCAGCTTACGAAGCTTTTCCAGTCTCTCGTTCATGGTTTTCTGCTCTCCTTTATGCTATCTATATCTATATCAGCCTGAAATGCTTACAGGCATTGTAGATTCCATTTTCATCGATCCGGTCAGTCACATAATCCGCAACCTCTTTTAACTTCGGAACGGCATTCCCCATAGCGATTCCAGTTCCTGCCTCCTGCAAGATCTCCAGATCATTCATACTATCGCCGAATGCATACGTCTCACTCACTGGAATGTGAAAATATTCACATAAGATCTTCAGTCCATTCGCCTTGGAACTTTCCTTTGCGATCACATCCGCCCCTTCCAGCCCTGCAAACAGAGGACATTTTAACTCTGGAAATTCCTGTTCCAGTAATTTTGCTCCTTCCGGAACCCCAATATAAGCAAGTGTCCGCACTTTCATATCCAGAAGCTTCCATGGATCTTTGTACTGACGTCCACTTTCTCCCCAGCGCCTGATATCATGCTCTGTCACATGTTCTGGATGAATGTAATAATCATCGTCTCCACTGGTCATGCCAATCGCCAGATCATGTTCATCTGCAAAATGGAGCACCCGTTCCAGAAGTTCCCGTGGGAGAACGGATTCGTAAAGCACCTGGTCTCCTACTGTAATTTTGGTTCCATTGCTGTGGATGATGGCATCCGCCTGAATCTGATCCCGGTACTGCCGGCTGTAATAAGTATCCATATCTCTTCCGGTAGCAAGAACAATAAAATGATTTTTCCGTAATGCTTCGATCGCTTCCATGGCACTGTCCGGAATTTTATAAGTAGCATGATCCAACAAAGTCATATCTACATCAAAACTGATCAGTGTTTTCATCATCTGTCTCCTTTATATTACTGTTCACGCCTGCCCAAACAGCAGCTTCCCGTCCCATCTCTATCATCATATCGCATCCGGCGTTTTTTGTAAATGCAGTATTTTCCGCCGCCCATACAAAATAGAAGATCCGCTTCTTGCATCCAGGATAAAAATCTGCTACCATCAATATGTTATAAATGAAGAGGAGGCTTATCCTATGAAACAGATCCGTCCAGACTATTACGACCTCTTTTCCTGCACTGCAGACCAGTGTCCCATCACCTGCTGCCAGGAATGGAAGATTTCGGTTGATGACCATACCAATAATTGTTGGAAGAAGCTGGCTCCTCCAACCGATACGATCCCAGCAAAAACACGTTTAAGCGCTTACACCACCTTCAAAGACGGGACCCGCGTGATCGCCCTGGACCAGAACCACCGTTGCCCATTTCTCTCAAAAAATAAATTATGCAAGCTGGTTCTGGAACACGGAGACCAGGTTCTTTCGGAAACCTGTCAGATATTTCCGCGGGAAACCCACACCTTTGATACCCATGAAGAACAATCACTGATGCCCTGTTGTCCGGCGGTAATCGATCTGTGGAGGAACTGCGAAACCTTACATTTTCCAAAAGTTTCTGACCTGTGCTCCCCGGCTGCCTCTGATGCGCTTCTCTTTTCGCTTCGCTCCAGACTGATCGCCCTGATCCAGCGCCCCGACCGCACACCAAGCCAGGCACTGATGGAATGTTTTTACATATTACGGGAATTATACCATCAAGATAACTGGGACACCGGGACATTGGAAGATTATTTTTCTGAACAGACTTTATCAGAGCTTCATGAAGCCGTGCTCTCCGCTGCTCCTGCATTGGAAGACACCATCATCGAGGACAATGAAATTCTCCAGGACCTGGCTGTTAATTACCAGAAAGAAGGACTCTACCAATCTTACCTAACCCCGGTCCTCGCCCAGGCTGAAAGACTGACAGACGCATATGGAACAGCTGCTTTATCCGATCAATGGAAAAATTTCAATCATGTATGGGAAGAATTTCATCCACTTCTGAAAAATGTCCTGGCTAATGAATTGTTCTCTGATCTTTTGATTCCTGGTGGAAACTTGGAAAGTATGATCATCCAGATGCAATGGCTTGCCCTGGAATACGCTACGGTGCGGCAGAGCCTGTTTTTAACCTGGCTGGAACATGGTAATGAAAAGCTGCCTTATGAAAATGTCCGCGATTACCTGGTGATCATCATGCGTATGACCGGATATGACGAAGACGATATCTATGAGTATCTGGAAAATAGTTTTGAGGAACTGGTTTGGGAATGGGGATATTTTGCGCTGGTTGTCTGTTGATCCTGTGGATCATCGAATAAAAAAACTCTTTTCAAACCTCTATTTTTCTGATATAATAGAAAGGTACGGAGTATGGCGTAGCTTGGTAGCGCGCTCGGCTGGGGGCCGAGAGGTCGCAGGTTCAAATCCTGTTACTCCGATTTCATGGCGTGACATGCTCCCCCACTTCAAGTGTTAGCTAAGTGGTGGGAGCATGTTACTTGCTTTATTGGGAAAGTCTTCCAGAATTGGTTGAACTGATGTTCGTTTTATGATAAGATATTCTCGTAGAATCATACGGAACGGATGCGATGTTCCGATTATCTGATGCCCTCTAGTCTACAAAGGAGGGTGATGCCCTATGAACACAATGGAAGTTCTTACTTTGTTGTTGGTAGTTTTTGCGGCGCTGTCTTACATAGACAATCATTTAGATAAAAGAAAATAAGCATCCCCTACCGTCCAAAGTTTAGGATGCTTATTTCTTTAATAATCGTTTTTTACTGAGGGCAAATCGGACTTCGTATCCGATTTACTTCTGTATTGATTATACAACAGGGCGTTTGAGAAATCAAGCGTCCTTTTTTGCACGGCTGAGGTATGGCGTTTCACCGTAGCCCAGATGTAATTGTAAATCTGAGCGTTTAAAATCCATCAGATAACTTTCCTTCCTGTCACGCAAAATCAAATAATCTATCAAAGCTAATCTTGAAGTTAGGGAACATCACAAGTCCCAGTTCATCCTTATTCTTTTCCGTCACAACTTTGAACAGATATGAGTATGGCGTTCCGTCTGCCTTATAGTCAAACATATAGATTTCCACAGACTTCTTGCGCCAGTCCACGATCCAATACTCGGATACACCGACTTTACAATAGGTTTCCATCTTCCCGCCATTGATACTGTACTCCATCGCCAAAAACACGGCACAGACTGTCTTTGATCTGACTTCCAATCTCAACTACAAAGTTATTTATCACCATGGAATGCTCTATATAGGCATTGCTCATATCTTCTATTGGGAATGCGCTCATTCTCTTCACCTTCCTTTTCCTATGTCCCCATCACCCGCCGGATATGGATTGCTAAAAATCCCGTTTCTTCCTGGGGAAAATGCAGTTTCATCTCCTGCTCTAAGATCTGACAGACTTTCGCTGCAGCCTCATATTCTTTCGGAAACGAATGACGGGCGTAGTCTTCCAGATCCAGATTGGCGCTCTCACCTTTGCGGACTCTTGCCAGCATATAGCGGATATGGCTGACCAACCGGTTATAGCCAAGGGAATCCGCGGTCAGCTTCTTATTCATATACTCTTCGATCAGCCCCAGGCAACGATTGACCAGACGGGCAGTTTCTAACGACTGGGCCACATTTTCTTTTGCCAGACCGGCATGAAGATGGAGGGTGATATAGCCGATCTCATCTTCTGAGAATTCCAGACCAGTCAGATTTTTCAAGATTTCAACACCGTTCTTCGCCGCAGTGTACTCCTCCTCAAAAAGAGTCCGGATATCCTGTAAAAATGGATTCGGGATCTCCATATGTTCACGAATCCTGGATGCCGCCATAGCGATATGGTCTGCCATAGGAATCAGGATATCATGCTGAAGATTCCCCAGTACCTTTTCTGCCTCTTCTATGATACGTCCAGCCGCCTCAATATAGACCGGTTCAATCTCATTCACTCTGGTAAGCGCAGACTCCTTCTGTTTCACCAGTTCATAACGCTTTCCCTCCGGTAATCTGGTCATCCGTTCCCCGATCCTGTGGCCAAACCCCACTCCATTTCCAAGCAGGATCTGTTCCTGCCCAGACTGATCATCCAGAACCAGAATTCTGTTGTTATTCAAGACTTTCATGATTCTGTACATAAAATACCTCCCGCACCTGCATTTTCCGTTCCGTCATGTATACGAACAGACACTTCTATTCTGATTATACATGAAAACTGGAAATTCGCCAAGTGCAGGAGGTATTTCCTCCACAAAAATCACATCATAAACAGGAACTTATTTATGGATCTCTCCGATTGCGTCCAGCCGGTTCACCATGCCCTCTTTTGTTAAATTCAGGCTATCCGCACTGGTCAGACCGGTAAAGATCACCATGCAGGCTTCGCTGGCTGCGTGTTCACGGATAAATGAAAGGTCAAATTCCATCAATTTATCACCCTGGTGAACCTGCTGACCATCTGTAACAAAAACCTCAAATCCTTTTCCGTCTAATTTTACTGTATCCACACCAATATGAAGCAGATATTCCGTTCCATCTGCCGCTTTCATGCCGATCGCATGCTTACTTGGAAACACAAATAATACAGTGCCATCCTCTGGAGCTACCACTGTTCCATCCTCTGGCATCACCATATAACCGTCACCCATGGCCTTGCTGGCAAATGCCTCGTCCGGGGACTCGCTGATCGGGGCTACTTTTCCTTTTAACGGAGAGTAAAGAATGTGAGAGGATGTCTGTAGCTGGACACTCTCAGCTGGCATCTGCTCAGACACGCCTGCCTCTGACTGAGAATCTGTCGCTGACTGCTCAGATTTCTGAGCCGTCTCCGGTCTATCCACTTCATCCTCATCCCCAATCTGCGCCAGATAAGCTTCCAGATTGGATTTGATCACCGTTACCTGTGGTCCGTAGATCACCTGGATTCCCTGTCCTCTTTTCACTACACCAACCGCTCCGGTTGCCTTTAACAGCTTCTCATCTACCAGTTCCGGATTCTCGATGGAACAACGAAGCCTGGTCGCACAGCAATCCACAGAAGTGATATTTTTCTTTCCACCAAGACCTCTTGCGATCGCCGCACTCTTCTCATCGTCAGTGCCGCCCTGTTTTCCATCGGTCTCCGACTGCCGGCTATTCGCCGTGTTTCTGGCATTGACATCGGCTTTTGTGTATAATTTCGTCTCCTCGTCATCGTCCTCCCGTCCAGGAGTCTTGAAATCATACTTTTTGATTAGGAAACTGAAAATAAAGTAATATAATAGGAAGTAAATGATTCCCACCGGAATGATCCGCATCCAGCTTGTCTTTGCATTTCCCTGCAAAATACCGAAAATAAACAGATCCAGGATGCCGCCGGAGAAAGTCAGGCCAACAGCGATATTTAACACATGGGCAATCATGTAGGCACTTCCTGCCAGGATTACCTGCACTGCAAATAATGCCGGTGCTACAAATAAAAAGGAAAATTCCAGTGGCTCTGTAATTCCTGTAAACATACAAGCCAGCGCCGCACTTAACAGCAGACCACCAGCCGCTTTTTTCTTCTCCGGTTTTGCACAGCGGTACATGGCCAATGCCGCGCCAGGAAGTCCAAAGATCATGAAAATAAACTCACCAGAGAAATATCTGGTGGCATCTGCGCTGAAATGCGTCACATCCGGGCTTGCAAGCTGAGCGAAGAAGATATTCTGTCCGCCCTGGACCAGATTACCATCTACCATCATGGTTCCGCCAACTGCAGTCTGCCAGAATGGCATATAAAATACATGATGAAGGCCAAATGGAATCAGCGCCCGTTTGATGATACCAAAGACCAGGGTTCCAAAATATCCGGTTCCGGTCACCAGTCCGCCCAAGGCAAAGATGCCGTTCTGAACAGCAGGCCAGATAAAGTACATAAGAATTCCTACGCCCACGTAAACTACCGTAGAAATGATCGGTACAAACCGGGAACCGCCGAAGAATGATAAAGCACTCGGCAGGATGATCTTATGATAACGATTGTGCAGGGCCGCTACCCCAAGTCCTACAATAATACCGCCAAATACACCCATCTGCAAAGACTGGATACCGCAGACACTGGCGATGGTTCCATCTAAGACACCGTCTGCGATGCTTCCATCTGCCAGAATTTTCCCGGATACCACCAACACTGCATTGATGGATGCGTGCATAACGAAAAATGATATCATGGCAGATAATGCCGCGACTTCCTTCTCTGCTTTTGCCATACCGATGGCAACACCCACAGCGAAAATAATTGGAAGATTGTCAAAAATCACATTTCCCGCTTTACTGATGATCACCAGCAACGCATGAAGCATGGTTCCGTTGCCCAAAATGGACTGTAATCCATAGGTTGCGATCGTTGTTTCATTGGTAAAGGAACTGCCGATTCCTAAAAGCAGTCCCGCAACAGGAAGCACTGCGATCGGAAGCATAAAGCTGCGTCCCACCCTCTGAAGCACACCAAAAATCTTGTCTTTCATATTCCTTCTCCTTCTTTTTCAGAGTATGCCCCACCTCTTTTGATTTCATTCCATTGAAAAAGGCACTAACCCTAAAGGACACCCTTTCCAAGATGTCTTTTAAAGTTAATGCCTGCTTTACCAGTAACACACTCTGTATGATTTTATGAGACCAGTATAACTTTAAACCACCCTCATGTCAACAGATTTTCTTTATTTCTTATGTATTTTTCCATGTACTCCCTTTATGCTGCCAATGCGTCTTTTTCCTTCTTCACGGACTGATAACCAACTGCACACACAATGCCAACCAGGACAAATCCAATGATATCTGTCAGTGTTCCAGGAATGAGCAGAGTCAATCCACCAACTACGCACAGGATTCTCTCCCACCACTTCATCTGGTGGAATACGAAACCGCTTAGTCCCGCTGCCACACCAAAGATTCCGATCAGGCTGGTAATGGTGATCATCACAACCTCTGGAATGGTGGTATTGATAAATAACATCGCCGGATTCATAGCAATGATATAAGGCACGATAAATGCCGCAATAGCAAGCCGGCTGGCGTTGATCGCCGTTTTCATCGGCGGTGCCTTGGCGATGGCGGCACCTGCGTAGGCAGCCAGGGCAACCGGCGGTGTAATATCTGCTACAATACCAAAGTAAAATACAAAGAAATGAGCTGCTAACATCTCCACTCCGATTTCCTTGCTCATGAGGATCGGTGCACAGGTGGCTGCCATGATACAGTAAGTTGCTGTGGTTGGAACACCCATACCAAGAACGATACAGCACAGCATGGTCAGTAACAGGGCAATGATCATGACGCCTCCGGATGCGGAAACGATCGTTCTTAATAATTTTGAAGCCAGACCGGTGGAGGTAATACATCCTGCCACAATTCCTGCCATGCTGCAGGCAGAAGCTACCGTGATAGTTCCTTTGCCGCCTGCTTCTAATGCGTCAATGATCTTAGAAATGCTGATCCGGTTATCCGAATTAAATAAGCCAACTATGATGGTCACCAGAATCGCAATCGCTGCAGAGCTCTGCATGGTTCTGGTTCCATTGGATACCAGGATCACCAGTACAACCAGTGGAGTTAACAGATAAAGTTTACGGACTAAATAATGAAATTTAGGAAGCGTGTCTTTATCTAAACCCTTTAATCCTAATTTTTTCGCTTCCAGATGAACTGCAATATAGATACCAACAAAATATAATACTGCAGGAAGAATCGCCAGCACTGCGATTCTTGAATATGGAACACCGGTATACTCTGCCATCAGGAAGGCTGCTGCACCCATGATCGGCGGCATGATCTGTCCACCGGTGGATGCTGCTGCTTCAACAGCGCCTGCAAAATCTGGTTTATATCCGGTCTTGACCATCATCGGGATGGTAACGGAACCTGTCGTTACCGTATTACCAACAGAAGAACCGGAAACCATACCACAAAGAGCAGAAGAAATAACAGCTACCTTTGCCGGACCACCTACAGAAGAACCTGCCACACAGTTTGCCAGATCAATAAAAAACGCGGAAATGCTGGTTCTCTCCAGGAATGCCCCGAAAATGATAAATACCACAATATATTTCTGACATACGTTGATCGGAGTATTCATCACACCGTTGGTGGTGTAAAACAGATCGTAAATAACTTTACCAAAGCGGACATTGGCAAAGGTATAGATCAGAAGCGCGCCTACGACAAATAGGATCGGAAGTCCCACGCATCGTCTGCAAAGCTCGATCAACACCAGGATCGCTACGATAGCGATAGCCAGCATAAATGGATCCTTCGAAATAACACTGTAGCTGGTCAGCAAAATCTTCTGGGCATTGTGTCCAAAATAGAGAAATGGGGCTGCTCCTGCAATCATCAGCACAACGTCATACCATGGGATGTAATTCACCCTCACATGGCCTTTTTTCACCGGATAGTTCAAAAATCCGATCAAAATGATCATAGCCAAAAAACGGGTCAGACGAACCTCTGGAAGTCCTCTGTCAAACAGTGTCAGGTAGATGCAGTATAAAGAAAATGCTGCCATCAGGAAACGGATCACTTGCTTTGGTGTTCCCTCCCATACCCGGACATTCGATTCCCTGTCGTATTTTTTCATCACTGCATCTACAGCTTCTGCTGCATGATCCGATGAATGATTGGTAAGATCTGCTGCATCCGCAGCATGTTTTTTCAGAAAACTCATTGCAAATGATCCCCTTCCTTTGAAAATCTGTGATTCCGTTCGTTACTTCCGATTCCTATTTTGTTGGAACAGTCAGACCTTTTTCTGCAAAATATTTTGCTGCACCCTTGTGATATGGAACTGCAGTTACAGAAGCTGCAAAGTCAAGATCCAGTTCATTTTTCTTATCATGTCCCAGGGTGTCGATGCTATCGTAGATACCTGCTACTACGTTGTAAATATCATTCTCATCCACATCGTCTCTTGCTACTACTACTGCGCCTACTGCTACGGTTGTTGCATCAGCATCCAGTCCATAAGCATCTTTGGCGATGGTGTATTTGCTGTAATATGGAGAAGTTTCGATCAGTTTGTCGATATGCTCATCATCTAACTCTACCAGGTATACCTTTCTGGTTGCTGCTAAAGAAGTGACTGCTGTAGTCGGTGCGCCTGCTACGATAAATGCTGCATCGATCTTGCCGTCCTGCATCGCCTCAACACTGTCACCGAAAGACTGGTAGGTTGGAGTAATATCATCAATGGTCAGTCCATAAGCCCCCAGGCAATCCAATGCGTTAAAGTAAACACCGGAACCAGAATCACCAACCGATACGGTCTTGCCTTTCAGATCTGCTACTGTCTTGATATCCGGGTTTAACGTAACGATCTGAACCTGCTCCATATAAAGAGCCGCTACAGTAGAAAAGCCGTCTACCTTTGCGCCATCAAATAAGTTGGTTCCATTATAAGCATAAGCCATAACGTCAGACTGTACAAAACCAAGCTGTGCATCGCCAGCATCCATGGCCTCGATGTTGCCCTTGGAGCCCTTGCCTACGATAGCAGTTACAGTAGTATCTGTCATATCACTGATCTGTCCTGCCAGAACACTTCCAAATCCGTAGTAAGTACCCTGATCACCACCGGTAGTGAAGATCAATTCCTTTCCGCTGCCTGCTAAGCCAATCTTATCAGCAGATGCTGCTGCCGTTGTCCCCTCTGCCTTCGTGTCTGCTGCGGAGGTGTCTGCTGCTGTTGTCGCAGAAGAACCATTTCCTCCACATGCTGTCAGAGACAGTGCCATCATGGATGCCATAACTAATGCGAAACCTTTTTTCATAATCTTCTTCCTCCTCGTTTCGAACGATTTTTCGTAACTATTCAGTACCTTCATAGTTACGATTTTTCTTAACTTGTTGCCCATTATAGCACAACACTTTTTCAATATCAAGTAAAAGATTGTGAATGTTACAACTTTTTAGTTGTGGAAAAATTGAAAACACCTTATCTGTAGACAGAAAATCCGGAAGGATTCCCCCAAAAGCTGAAGGATTCCTTCCGGATTATTCGTTACTGTTCACGCGAGCAACGGATTTTGCCGATGCTTCGCATTCTAAATCGGCAAAATCTGTTACCACCACTGTATCATCTGTCAGGCTCACTTTATATTGTGAACCCGTTTTACTGCTTGTTTCTTCCATCCCAGATACCGTTTTTATCTACATAGTATCCGTCTGGTGTTCTTTGTCCGGCGTACATCATCCCTTTCTTTCCATCGGAAAGCGGATTAAAATAGTACCATGCTCCATTGAGAAGCACCCAGCCTGTGTGCATGCCGTGTTCCGGATCTATATAGAACCAGCCGCCGTAATCCTCATCTCTTAACCAGCCTGTCTTAGCATAACCCGTTTCATCAAAGGTCCACCATGTTCCGTTGATATGCTCCCAGCGATGCGAAATACCACCAGATTCACGCACGCTTCCCTTCGGGTAGGTATTATCTGCAAAGCGTAACCACCAGCCATGCTCATCCAGCATCCAATGACTCTTTCCGTCATTGGCAAAGCTGTTTGTTTCTCCTGTGATAATTCCTGCCGCACTGTCGATCGTTCCTTTGACCGAATCCTGTCTGATTACACCGCTGTCGGAGGTTTTATTCTGTCCAGAGGACTGGTTTTGGCGGCTCGGTCTTTCCGGCTTGCCCGAATCATCTGAATCATCCGTTCTGTTCGATTCGCTCGGTTTGCCTGATCCTTCCGGCTTGCCTGTTTCGCCTGGTTTTTCTGTTTCGCCCGGCTTGCCTGTTTCGCCCGGCTTTTCCGTTTCGCCCGGTTTGCCTGTTTCGTCCGGCTTTTCTTCCGTTGCTGTCACTTCTGCCGTACCGGTCATCGCTGCGATCTCATAACGAGCGGAGGCCCATTCATTCGGTGTAAATACCACCTCGTAGCTATGGGTGCCTGCCTGTGCCGTCCGCGCCGGCTCTTTCCAGGCAAAGCTTCCGTATTCGGTGCTTCCTCCTGATAAGGCAGAGTCACTCAGAGGACTTCCCGCCTTCACAGA
>ENA-UESP01000237-UESP01000237.1-human-gut-metagenome-genome-assembly--contig:-NODE-237-length-49507-cov-128.552802_pt1 | contig 49507 bp, 40 predicted proteins | sample MGYA00243003_ERZ508004 | MGnify/ENA primary metagenome ERZ508004 (study PRJEB26167, sample SAMN06115443) | human gut metagenome | host: Homo sapiens | place: China:Henan | collected 2015-07-29...
TACATCGAGACATGTGTATCGCATGCTCCGGGAGTTCGTGGATTTTGCCAATGTATTTCACTAACTCTCAATTTACATCTATATCGAATTGCTAATTGACGTAATCTTATATCCATATTATTATGAAAATAAATAAGACATTTTTGTAAGAATTTGGAGGTAATAGCATGCGAGAGTATGATGATGCGGTACTGGAATGCTTCCTGGACAAACAGCTCCAGCTTTTCCCGGAAGCTGTAGCAGAGACACTGGATGAGGCAGAAGATTTTCTGGAAGAGTGCATGGCAGTCGTGGTAGATTCCGTGGAGGATGTCATTGAGTATTTTGATGAGGCCGGCATGGATGTGGACGGCGCTGTGGATGATGAGATTCTGGAGGCAGATGAAGTATTCGATATCGGAGACGGCAGATATCTGATCGTAGAAGCGTAGAACCGAAGATTATTGTACACAGAAACTGGAATGAACCGGAGCTCTCCGACATATATATGTTGGAGGGCTTCTTTGCGTAAGTCTCCTGTAAAAATCTCTTCCCCATTTGTAGGGAATGCGTTATAATGAACTAATGGACTTTTACAGAAAGGTATGGTAAGGAAAATGTTAGAAGGACAAAAATGTCTGGTCATCGGCTCCGGCATCAGCGGGATCGGTGCAGTGGCTTTATTGGAAAAATACCATGCAGACGTGGTTCTGTATGACAGCAGTGATAAATTGACAAAGGAAGATCTGGAGGCGAAGCTTCCCGGGGAAAGCAAGGCAGTCTGTATCGCCGGAGAACTGCCGGAGGAGGTAGAACTGAGCATTCAGGCAGCCGTTTTAAGCCCCGGAGTACCTACGGATATTCCTCTGGTGAACCGTATGAGGGACCGCGGGGTACAGATCCTGGGAGAGATCGAACTGGGATTCCTTGCGGAACAGGGCAGAGTGATCGCCATTACCGGCACTAACGGCAAGACTACCACCACCACATTGACCGGTGAGATCATGAAAGCTCATTTCGGTGAGGAGAAGACCTTTGTAGTGGGTAATATTGGCAACCCTTATACACTGGAAGTAACGAAGACGTCAAAGGATAGTGTCACCGTGGGAGAGATCAGTTCTTTCCAGCTGGAGACCATACATACATTCCATCCGGTGGTATCGGCGATCCTGAATATCACACCGGATCACCTGAACAGACATCATACCATGGAGGCCTATGTGGCAGCCAAGGAAGCAGTGGCTTCCCACCAGACAAAAAATGATATCTGTGTATTGAATTATGACAATGATTACACCAGAGATTTCGCAGGAAGATGTCCTGCCACCCCGGTACTGTTCTCCTCCCATCACGAGCTGGAAAACGGTTACTTCCTGCGGGGAGACAAGATCATTAAGAGTGTGAACGGCGCAGAGACTGAACTAATGGATATTCACAAGGATATGAATCTGGTAGGCCTGTGCAATGTGGAAAATGTCATGGCAGCCATTGCTATTGCAGAGGGTATGCAGGTGCCCCTGGAGACGATTCTTACTGTGATCCGCAGTTTCCACGCAGTGGAGCACAGAATTGAGTTCGTAGCCACCAAGGGCGGTGTGGATTATTACAACGATTCCAAGGGAACCAATCCCGATGCCGCTATTCAGGGCATCAAAGCCATGAGCAAGCCCACGGTTCTCATCGGCGGCGGCTATGACAAGCAGAGTGAGTACGATGAGTGGATCGACAGCTTTGACGGCAAGGTAAAATGCCTTGTCCTCATCGGCCAGACCAGAGAGAAGATTGCCGAATGTGCCAGAAAGCATGGCTTTGACAAGATCCGTTTTGCGGACACTTATGAGGAATGCCTGAAGCTGTGTACCGAACTGGCCCAGCCGGGAGACGCTGTATTGTTGTCTCCGGCCTGCGCAAGCTGGGGCATGTTCCCGAACTATGAAGTCAGAGGACAGCTTTTCAAGGAATATGTACGCGGACTGGCGGAATAAGAAATCATAACAGAAGTAAGGAGTAAAAGCAGGCATGGCGGAAACGCGGGGAAGAAGACGTAAAAAGAAACAACAATCCGAATACTTTTTTGACTACAGCCTGCTTTTTATTGTGCTGTTTTTACTGGGCTTCGGGCTGATCATGATCTATTCGGCCAGCTCCTATGAGGCTTATGATTCCTATGGAGATGCCGCCTATTATATGAAGAAACAGCTGATCGCCAATATCATCGGTCTGGTCTTCATGATGGTCATTGCCAATATCCCGTATACCTTCTGGGAACGATTTGCCACCCTGGGATATGTGGTGTCCATGATCCTGATCTTCCTGGTAAAGACACCCCTGGGTATCACTTCCCACGGCGCTACCAGATGGATCGGTATCCCACATACAGGCTTCAACCTGCAGCCTGCGGAAGTAGCGAAATTGTGTATGATCCTGTTCCTGGCAAGTCTGGTATGCAAGATGGGAAAAAGCGTCCGTACCATGAAAGGCTTCTTTACCATGATGGCGGCACCCCTGCCGATCGCAGCATCGGTGTACCTCATTACGGATAATTTGAGTTCCGCCATTATTATTATGGGTATTGCGGTGCTGATGGTATTCGTGGCAAGCCCGGATTACAAGAAATTCATCATCATGGGCGGCAGCGTACTGGCGGCGGCTGGACTTTTGGTAGTCGCAGTCGTACAGTTGGGAGATAAGATCGGTGGCAAGTTCCGTCTGGCAAGAATCCAGGCGTGGCTGAACCCGGAAAGTCAGGCACAGGATAAAGGCTTCCAGACCCTGCAGGCACTGTATGCCATCGGAAGCGGTGGCATCTGGGGCAAGGGACTGGGGCAGAGTATGCAGAAGTTAAGCTTCCTGCCCGAGGCACAGAACGACATGATCTTCTCCATTATCTGCGAGGAACTGGGATTGTTCGGAGCGGTTGCCATTATTCTCATGTTCATTATGCTCTTATGGCGAATGATGGTCATTGCCAACAATGCACCGGACCTGTTCGGCGCCATGCTGGTGGTGGGCGTTATGGGACATATCGCGATCCAGGCGATCTTAAACATTGCCGTAGTTACCAACTCCATTCCCAACACCGGAATTTCCCTGCCGTTTATCAGTTACGGTGGTTCTTCGGCATTGTTTTTGCTGTCGGAGATCGGACTGGTATTAAGCGTGGCGCGCCGGATCCAGTTAAAAGAGCTGTAGAAAAATACATATTCAGAAGACATGGTACGAAACAGTGCTTTCCTACATAAGATAAGATTATCATAAAAACGGGGATGGTGCTGTATGAAAGGAATCCGCATGCAGGGAGGCATTCCGCTGCAGGGGAAGGTACGCATACAGGGATCAAAGAATGCGGCACTTCCGATCCTGGCGGCAACGCTTCTTACCAATGAAGTATCCTATATTCAGAACTGCCCACGTATTGCAGATGTACATCGTTTTGTGCATCTGCTTCGGGAACTGGGATGTCTGGTGCACTGGCAGGAAAAAGGGATCCGGGTACAGCCGGGAGAAAATGAAGAACTTCCCTGCGAGAGAGCGGAGGCCAGACGGATGCAGGGGGAAGCTATCACCGGAATGCGTTCATCTCTGTGCCTGTTGGGAGCATTGCTGGGAAGATGTGGTTATGTGACCATGGAGCATCCGGGTGGGTGCGTCATCGGAGAACGGCCGATCGATCTGCACATCAGGGCACTACAGCAGATGGGCGTCGAATTCCGGGAGGAAGAAGGGCTTCTGTCTGCACAGGTGAAGGATGGGAAAATGCACGGGGCAGAGATCACACTGGAGCTTCCCAGTGTGGGAGCTACGGAGAATATTTTGCTGGCTGCGGTGAAGGCGGATGGAGACACCAGGATACTGGGGGCCGCCAGAGAACCGGAAGTGACGGCATTGTGCGAATTTCTGACGGCATGTGGTGCACAGATTGAGGGGATTGGAGGATCGGAACTTCTGGTTCATGGTGACAGACCACTTCATAGTACACGGTACACAGTTCCGTCAGACCGGATTGTAGCCGGGACATATCTGTTCGCCTGTATCGGCTGTGGAGGCAGTGTACTTTTGACAGAGGCTCCCTGGGAGCAGATGGAAGCGGTGACCTTTGTGGCGGAAAAAATGGGTGCACAGTGTATCACCTCGGAGGAAGGTCTGTTCGTACAGTGTTCCAAAAGACCGCAGGCCATACCGTATTTACGGACCGGACCTTACCCGGGGTTTCCCACGGATCTGCAGTCGGTGGCAATGGCGGTGCTGACGAAAGCGGAAGGATGCAGCTGCATTGAAGAGAATATTTTCGAGAATCGTTTTCGTATTGCGGAACCGCTAAAGGGCATGGGAGCAGAGATTGTTCTGAAGGACGGAAGACATGCCGTGATCACCGGAGTGGAGCATTTACGGGGAAGCCGGATGGAAGCCTGTGAACTTCGCGGCGGTGCGGCACTGGTTCTGGCGGGGCTTGCGGCAGAAGGCGAGAGTTTCGTGACAGGACAGCACTTTATAGAACGCGGATATGAAAATATCTGCAGAGACTTGAGAGAATTAGGAGCACGGATCATCAGTGTATAGAGACCGAAGCAAAATTATCAGAAGAATAGTGATCATAGGCATCCTGCTGCTGGCACTGGGCGGTGGTGCGGTGGCATTGCACTCCGTGTATACGGTACGTACCGTGTATGTGGAGGGCAATGTGCATTATACCGAGGACGAGATCATGGAGATCGTGATGTCGGGACCTTTGGGAGATAATTCCCTGTATCTGTCTCTGAAATACCGTGACAGAGGGATTCAGGACATTCCCTTTGTGGATGTGATGAATGTATCGATTCTGGCACCCGACACGATCAAGATCACTGTATATGAAAAAGCACTGGCGGGATATGTGAAATATCTGGATACTTATATGTATTTTGATAAAGACGGCTATGTGGTGGAAAGTTCCGGGATCCGCACCCAGGGAATACCGCAGATCACGGGGCTTTCCTTTGACCATGTGGTGCTGGGAGAGCAGCTGCCGGTGGAGGATCCGCAGGTGTTTTCCAGGATCATGGATCTGACAAAGCTTTTGAACAAATATTCACTGGCTGCGGACAAGATCTATCTGCATTCTTCCGGTGACATTACGATCTACTTCGGACAGATCAAGGTGTCCATGGGCAGTGACAACAGCCATATAGAGGACAAGCTGCAGTTGCTGCCGGACTTCCTGGAGAAGTTACAGGGTAAGAGCGGAACCCTGCAAATGGAAAACTACGAGGAAGGAAAGGGTAAATTTACCTTCAAACCGGACGCGTGAAACATTTGTGAAACATTTTGAAAAAATAGGTTGCTAAATTTGTAAAATGATTATATGATAGTCTATGTGAAGTTGAAAAAGGTTAAAAGGAGGAACTAACCTTGCTGGAGATTAAGACGAATGACGCGGATGTAGCTGCCAAGATCATCGTAGTTGGTGTAGGTGGCGCGGGTAACAACGCTGTAAATAGAATGATAGATGAGAAAATTGACGGAGTGGATTTTATCGGGGTGAATACCGATAAGCAGGCATTGCAGCTCTGCAAAGCTCCGAAACTGTTACAGATCGGTGAGAAGCTGACCAAGGGTCTTGGTGCGGGAGCCAAGCCTGAGATCGGTGAGAAAGCAGCCGAGGAGAGTGCAGAAGAGATTTCCGCAGCTCTGAAGGGTGCAGACATGGTATTCGTCACCTGTGGTATGGGCGGCGGTACCGGAACCGGAGCTGCTCCGGTAGTGGCCAAGCTTGCAAAGGATATGGGCATCTTAACCGTTGGTGTGGTAACGAAGCCTTTCCGTTTTGAAGCAAAAGCCCGTATGGTCAATGCATTAAACGGTATCGAGCGTATCAAGGAACACGTGGATACCCTGATCGTAATCCCCAATGATAAGCTTCTGGAGATTGTGGACAGACGTACTACCATGCCGGAAGCCTTGAAGAAGGCTGATGAAGTACTGCAGCAGGCAGTACAGGGAATCACTGACCTGATCAATGTTCCCGCAGTTATCAATCTGGATTTCGCAGATGTACAGACGGTTATGAAGGACAAGGGTATTGCTCACATCGGTATCGGTGAAGGCAAGGGCGATGACAAGGCTATGGAAGCTGTCAAGATGGCAGTGGAGAGCCCTCTGTTAGAGACTACGATTTCCGGTGCTACCCATGTTATCATCAATATTTCCGGTGACATTACCCTGGCAGATGCTTCCGATGCGGCAAGCTATGTTCAGGAGCTGGCAGGAGACGATGTAAATATTATCTTCGGTGCCATGTATGATGAGTCCAAGTCCGACAGTTGCACCATTACGGTTATTGCTACCGGTCTGGAAGACAAGGCCAACAACGGTGTACAGAATCGTCTGGGAGGAGGCGCTGCATTCAGACAGCCTGCTTCCCATATGACTCCCAGTTCTCTGAAGGGAATGAATATACAGTCTACCGCTCCTACGACATCCCAGGGACAGGGAGGACAGGCTCCGAGACCCATACAGCCGGTGCCCGGTATTCATAAGCCTACAGATATCAGAAGCTCTGTAGAAGAGAAGTCTCTGAAGATTCCTGACTTCCTGCAGAGAAAATAATACTTAATGGCATTGCGGTAACGAACAGAACATAATGAAAAATGAAAGCCACAGCACAGAGAATTGTGTTGTGGCTTATTTTGTGTATGGCATTTTTATGAATCATATCCGTCTGTTGTGGCCTTTTTTCTGCGGAAAGAACTGATTTTTTCACCCAGCACAAAGAAGGCTCCGATGGCACAGGGTAAAAGCATGGTATCAAAGCGGTAGAGTACCACGGCGGACAGGGCTTTTGCCTCCGGCAGAAGACGACGGAACAACAGGACAAAGACTGCTTCCACGGAACCGATGCCGGCTGGAGTGGGAATCACTCCGGCCAGAGACTGGCTCAGGGCTGTCATGGAAAAGCATTGCAGAGCTGTGAAGGGAAGGTCTCCTGTGGCGGAAGAACCGCTGAAGACGAACCAGGGGAGGATATACCAACTGGTGAATTTCAGAAGATTACACAGGAACAGACGAAGGAGCAGCAAGGGATCCTTTAACAGAGAAAGACTCTCTGCCTGCAACAATGCCAGTTTATGTCCGGCACCGGTGAGTTTTTCACCCCAGACGGGGTGCTTTTGTTCCAGACGGTTGGCCAGCAGATTACATGCGGTCTGCATCCAGGGTACGGTAGCGACAGCTAACAGAACTCCTGCAATCACACAGACTCCTGCAAATCCCAACAGGATATAACATTGATAATCGGCAAATGAAGCATGAATAAATCCATAGGTTGCCAAAAACAATAGCAGACTATAGACTGCCATGGAAACCTTGTGTGCGATATATTGGAAAAAGTACATGCCGGTGGCATTGGGAACCGGGATACCGGCTTTGTTCAGGTAATAGATTCCTGCGATGCCGGAACCGCTGCCCAGCGTGGCTGTCTTATAGAAAGAGCAGTAGAAAGCATTACAGAATCCCTTCCAGCGGGGATATTCCGGGTGCGTTTTATGCACGATCAGCCAGGTGATGTGCCCTTCAAAGATATGGTAGAGGATCACGGTCAGGAACAGGGACATGACCACTTGCGGGGAGACATTGGCAAGCTCCGTCAGCATATCTCCCATGGAATCCCGGAAGCTGTAATACAGGATACCTAATAACAGACAGGCAAACAGAAGCTTTCCTGCGAATTTTAATCTCTTTTTGGTAGTATCCGACACAGACGTTTCCTCCTTTTTGAACCTTTTGGCAAGTAAAAATCTATTTTGATTGTCTCTCTTTTGCCTGAAAATGGAAAGAAACAGATTTTGAAAAACGTAGTCTTTTCACCGCATAAGTTTATCTTTTTTTTAGAATAAGGTAAGAGAATATCCATTGATTGTGTGGAAAAAAGTGGCTATGATTGATTTATTACAACAGATTTGGACAATAATACAGGAATGAGAAAGGGAAAATGTATGCAGGAAGTCAAACAACCAAACAAAAAACCGTTCATATTCTATTATATGATTGCACTGATCGTGATTATCCTGATCAACAGTCTTCTGGTACCGCAGATCGTACAGCGGGCAGTGAAGGAAGTGGATTACAACACTTTTATGCAGATGACTTATGATAAACAGATCGATGAGGTACAGGTCCAGGACAATCAGATCGTATTCACGGCAAAAGATGACAAGACCATCTACAAGACCGGTCTGATGGATGATCCGGACAGAACGCAGAGACTGTATGACAGTGGGGCAAAATTCTCCAGTGAGATCGTGGAGGAAGCATCGCCGGTTTTAAGCTTCCTGATCAGCTGGCTGCTGCCGTTGATCATCATTATTGGCTTCGGACAATTGATGTACCGTCAGATGGCAAAAAAGGCCGGCGGTGACTCTATGATGTTCGGCATGGGCGGCATGGGCAAGAGCAATGCGAAGGTCTATGTAAAGTCTTCCAACGGTATCAAGTTCACTGATGTGGCAGGAGAGGACGAGGCGAAGGAAAATCTGACAGAGATCGTGGAATACCTGCATGACCCCGACAAATACAAAGAGATCGGTGCTTCCATGCCGAAGGGTATCCTCTTAGTAGGCCCTCCCGGAACCGGTAAGACGATGTTAGCCAAGGCAGTAGCCGGAGAAGCCAATGTTCCCTTTTTCTCCATGTCAGGTTCGGAATTCGTGGAGATGTTCGTAGGTATGGGTGCCTCCAAAGTAAGAGACCTGTTCAAACAGGCAAAGGAAAAGGCTCCCTGTATCGTATTTATCGATGAGATCGATGCCATCGGTAAAAAGCGTGACGGACAGGTGGGCGGTAACGATGAGAGAGAACAGACCCTGAACCAGCTGTTAACGGAGATGGATGGCTTTGAAGGCAACAACGGCGTTATCATTTTGGCGGCCACCAACCGTCCGGAGAGTCTGGATCCTGCACTGTTACGTCCCGGTCGTTTTGACAGACGTGTGCCGGTAGAGCTTCCCGACCTGAAAGGAAGAGAAGAAATCCTGAAAGTGCATGCCCGTAAGATCAAAGTCGCAGATAATGTAGATTTCAATAAAATCGCCCGTATGGCTTCCGGAGCTTCCGGCGCAGAGCTTGCCAATATCGTCAACGAGGCAGCTCTTAGGGCAGTCAGAGATGGACGTAAGTTCGCAACCCAGGCAGACTTAGAAGAGAGTATTGAAGTAGTCATTGCCGGTTATCAGAAAAAGAATGCCATCCTTACAGATAAGGAAAAGCGGATCGTGGCATACCATGAGATCGGACACGCACTGGTGGCAGCGAAGCAGACCAATTCCGCACCGGTGCAGAAGATCACCATTGTGCCCCGTACCTCCGGTGCACTGGGTTATACCATGCAGGTGGAAGAGGAAGGCAATCATTATCTGATGAGCAAGGAAGAGATGGAGAACAAGATCGCTACATTGACCGGCGGACGTGCTGCGGAAGAGATCGCCTTCGGATCTGTGACCACCGGAGCTTCCAATGATATCGAACAGGCTACCAAGCTTGCCAGAGGTATGATCACCCGCTACGGTATGAGCAAAGATTTTGACATGGTAGCCATGGAGACCGTGACGAACCAGTATCTGGGTGGGGATGCTTCCCTGACCTGTTCCATGGAGACCCAGACAGCCATCGATAAGGAAGTGGTGGAACTGGTGAAGAAGCAGCATGAGAAGGCAGGGCAGATCTTGCTGGAAAATCGCACTAAACTGGATGAACTATCTCAGTATTTATATGAAAAAGAGACCATTACCGGAGAAGAATTTATGAAGATATTGAATTCCTAAAAGGGTTCCCGGAGAAGACGGAATCGGCGTTTGTGCCGGTTCCGTTTTTGTGTGAGCAAATTAAACAAATCTTAAAGAGGTGCTAATGGCATCTTAAACCATGCCTACTGTTATCTTAAAAAAGAAACCACTATACTTTTCCTGTAAGAAAAAGCTGTGGAATGGCAAATTTACAGATTACGGGAAGGGACTGGATATTAAGATGCGAAACAGAAACTACTTTAACAACAATAACATGCAAAAAGGAATCGCACTGGCGACCTGTATGGCAATCGTCATGGGACTGTTCACCGGGTGCGGGAAGAAGAACGATCTGCAGATTGCAGCGTCACCTGATGAAGTGCAGAAAGGGCGATATGTAGAGACGGAACTCTCACTTCCGGAGGAATGGAAGGACAAAAATATCAGCCAGATCTTCCGTTCGGGTGATGAATTACATTTTCTCGTGGCAGGAGGCGCAGAAGGTCAGGTCTCTTTAGAGGAATGGATGCTGGGCGAAGGGGATACTCTGACGGAAGTGACGAAGGACTGGCTGAAGGCGCTTCCCGATGGAAAGGGTCTGGAGAGCAGTGACAGTTTTACACTGTTGCAGGATGCGGAGGGGAATCAGTACCTGTACGGCAACTGTTACCGGGATGAGGAGAGCTCTTCCGCACATCTGTGGAAGGAAGCGGACGGCAGTGCGTTGGATATTACACCACAGAAGTGGCTGGAGCCTATGGATATGGATGGCTATCGGTTCTATGATACACCGCAGTATGTGGCACTGACAGAGGATGAATTGTTAGTGGGACTGTCTTATTTTTCCCTGGATGTTGTATTGGCACAGGACGGAAGCCTGGTGAGCAGCCAGGAGAGCAACAGCCTGACAGACAGTGGCAGTCTGTCGGATAATAAGTGGGTCAGTGCTGTGGGAGATACGTTGTATCTGGCACAGGCGGATGAACAGGGGAACGTGAACGGTCTGTTGCAGATGCAGCTGGACGGAAGCAATGGGGCAAAATCTAAGGGAGAGATTCCCTTTTCCCAGGACAGTTACAGCTCTGCTTATTTCAGCGTGCTGGAAGACGGCACAGTATATGCGGCGGATGCAGACGGATTCTTCCGTTGCGACGCAGGAGATACCAACTGGCAGAAGCTGCTTCAGGGAATCGATACCGGTTTTTCTCTGTCGGATCAGTGGTGCAGGGATATTGTGGCATTGTCGGACGGCAGTGTATACGCGTTGTTTGGAAGTGAGAGTGGGGATAAAATAATGATTTATCGGTATGATCCCGACGCGGTGACAGAGGTGACCGAAGAACTGACGCTGTATACCGTGGAGGAGAGCTTCTTTTTACAGCAGGCTGCGGTGCAGTATCATAAGCAGCATCCGGAGGTACTGATCCATGTGGATGCGGCAATCTCCATGACGGATAAATACAGCGGAAATGCGGATTATCAGCAGATCTATCAGGATCTGAACACTTCCCTGACTTCCGGCAACGGACCGGATCTCATGGTGATGGATCATCTGAAACTGGACACGTATGCATCTAAGGGCTTGCTGTTTAATCTGCAGGAGATATTGCAGCCCATGGAAGAGGACGGAACCCTGCTTTCCAACATCACAACAGCCTATGAAGAGGCGGATGGAAGACGGTATGCGGTGCCGCTGCAATTCGGATTATTGTTAGCTGTTGGCAGGGATGTGCAGCCGAAGGAAATGAGCAGCATGGACGCTATTGCAAAGGCGGTATCCGGAAAGACGGAGAGTTATATGGGAGACCGTACCTGCGGCGAACTGGTGGAAGAGTTCTATCCCCTGATCGTCGATGATATTTTACAGAACCGTCAGGTAAATCGTGATACCTTACGCCCATGGCTGGAAGATTTGAAGAAGATTGCGGATAACTGCGGTATCCTGCCTTCCAGAAAAGAAGGCCGTGCAGCGAATATCTGGGATCTGGGATCTGATGTGAAACTGGTACTTCAGGAGACTGACGGCTTTAATCAGGCAATGACACCCTATGCTGTGGCAGAACTGTTGAATGCCAATGTGGTATCCGTGGAAAATGCATTTTATCCGAAGATGGTCATTGGAATCAACAGCCGGAGTGAACACGTGGAGATCGCAAAGGATTTCCTACGGTTTGCTCTGTCCGAAGAATTGCAGAGCGTGGATACCTATGAGGGATTCCCCGTCAATGCCAAAGCGCTGGAGACACAGGCTGCAGCAGACCGCAGCATGGCGGAAGCCTATACCACCTATGATATCGACGGCAGTACCGCAGAGTTCGCTATCAAAGCCTACTCTGAGGAGACCGCAAAACAGCTGATGGATCTATGCAAGACTGCAACCCTGTGCCTCAAGGAAGACACTCAGATCGAGACTTCCCTGACCGAGAGCTTACAGGCATACCTAAACGGGCAGGCGAGTGTGGAGGAAGCCATGGATGCGGTGGAAGGAAGCCTGAAGATGTATCTGGCGGAGTAGCGCTCCGCCCTTAAAAAAGAGGTGTGCCCTAACCGGCACACCTCTTTTTCAGCATAATACCGCCTGACTGGCAACAGTGTCTGTGCAAGCGGTACTTTCCTTGCAATTTTCTATATTTGCTAGATTATTACCGCCGAAATTATTGCATTGGATTTTGAGGCGGTAATAGGACCAGGAAAAAAAGTATATATCAGAAATCATCCTCGTCAGCATTGTCATTCCAGCCGGAAGTTATGTGAAGTTCACCGGTTTCCAGATTCATAGACATATTGTCACCCATACGCATCTTGTGGATTCTCCTTTTTATTAAAATATTGGTTAAATGTGTCATAGGTTTCATTCAATTCATCAATAAGAAATTGTATTTCTGAATCGGATGACTTTGCCGCAACATGAACTACATTGGTGATGAATCCGTGGTATGGTTTTAAATATACAGGAGTTGTATAAGCCACGAACCCTGTTTGAGAATAAAAATAATAATTTTTCCATGCCTCATGTATATAATGGGAATTGCTATAGAAAGAACCGTTAGCACTTTCGTAAAAGGCCGTGAGGTTTTTTATACTGTTATTCGTTAACTGTAATAATTTTTTTAATATGGATTTATTGTATGTAATTACTTTTTCCAAAATATAAGAAGCATAGAAGTTTTTTGCGTACAATTTCGCATATCGTGTGACTGGCGTTCTACAGTCGATTCCCACAGGAAAGTAACTTGTAAACATAGGATAAAGCCGCTATAATTTTAAGCATAAGAAAGGCGGTGGAGAATTTACTTATGGAGATTTATGTGGATGCGGATGCCTGTCCGGTGGTGGACATAGTGGAAAAAACAGCACGGAAGTATCAGATTCCGGTGACACTTCTGTGCGATACCAATCATATACTGACTTCCGGTTACAGCGAGGTAGTGGTCGTGGGAGTCGGCGCGGATGCAGTGGATTATAAATTGATCAGTCTCTGCCGCAGGGGAGACATCGTGGTAACTCAGGACTATGGAGTGGCAGCTATGGCACTTGGTAAGGGAGCCTATGCAATCCACCAGTCCGGTAAATGGTACACGGATGAGAACATCGACCAGATGCTCATGGAACGACATCTGAATAAAAAGGCAAGAAGAGCTTCTCATAAAAATCATTTCAAAGGTCCGAAGAAGCGGACAGAAGAGGATGACGAGAGATTTGCACAATCCTTTGAACGGATGGTAAAAGCAGCACTGGAGGAATCAGAATGATATTTTTTTCAAAGAAAAGCGAAAAGAAGACTTACGACCGGAGCAATCAAAAACCTGTCATCAAAGCCAGCATCTGCAACGGCGAACAGGTGGCGGGATTCAAGGATATCCACACGGGAAAATTCGAAGAAGTCATGCTGATCCGCAGGGCAGAGGATCTTGAGACATTTAAGACGATGTATGGAATTGAGGAAGAGATTGCGAAGGAATACTGAGATGTCTAATGCCAACATAGATGAACTGAATGGACAGGCTGTACTGGATTTGATTATGGGGCGGTTAGGGCGGAAAGATTCTGCAGTGGAGCACTGGAAGGGGTCCTTCAGAACGGATCGATAACCAAATGGCTTAAAAGGCTGGAAAAATCGCCTGATGCAATTGAAGAAAGTGAGTAGTGCGGTGGTATAGAAGAGTAATTGATTTTATAGAGCGAGGAACAGACTATGAAAAGAAAAATTATTTTAGCACTGATGACAATATGTATTTTATCGTTTGCTTCCTGCGGAAAACAGGAAACTACAGCGACAGCAGAACCTATTCCCACTACTGTTGAATCTGCACAAGTAGAACTTACAGAAACAACCACGGAGACATCCTTGGTAGATTATTCACAGAGAGAAGGCAGCTTGAAAGAGTCTCACCCTAATATCATTATTTTTACAAATGAAAAAAGCTCAGGAACACCCTATTCCTGAACTTTTTAAAGTAAAAAAATAATGCGGAAGATGGGACTTGAACCCACACGGTATTGCTACCACAAGATCCTTAGTCTTGCTCGTCTGCCAATTCCGACACTTCCGCATAGCGACACAAAATAATTACTATCTCGCATCACGCAAGAATGATAATAACATCTTCCCACAGCAATGTCAACATGATTTTGAAATTTGTAGGAATTATTTATACACTTAGAACAGTTTGGGAGAAATGTAAAGATAGAAAATTATGACGATGGCGTCTTAGATTTATTTCTGATATAATACATAACAGAAAATACACTACAGATGATTATTGGAAAAATATAAACAGAAGAAGGAACAACAGTTATGGAATCAAGAGTAGAAAAAGCAGCAGAAAGAAAAATGTGTGGCTACAATTGTGCGCAGGCAGTGGCATGCACGTATTGTGATCTGGCGGGAATTGATGAAGAGACGGCTAGGAATCTTACCCAGGGATTTGCGGTAGGAATCGGCGGCAGCATGGAAGCTACCTGCGGAGCTGTCATCGGAGCGGTCAATGTACTGGGACTGATCAATAAAAATCCGCAGAAGACCATGCAAGGGTCCAGAAGGATAATTCAGAGCTTCAAGGAGCAGAACGGAACCGTGATCTGTAAGGAATTAAAAGGCATCAACGATGGTATTGTAAAGAGAGAATGCATCGACTGCGTCAGAGATGCAGCGGCTTTACTGGAAGCAGAATTACCGGAAAGCTATGGAAAGTCGAAACCGGTAGTACCATAGAGGTGTGACAGCATGAGTACAAAAGAAACTTCAGCGGATAAAACAAAATACCGCCTGGCGGAAGCGGCGAAAAAGTGTATGGCTTCGTCCGGCACCGATGCCATGACCGTGACGCAGATCGTGCAGACCTGCGGCGTGACGAGGCAGACCTTTTATCGGAATTTTCAGGACAAATATGATCTGATCAACTGGTATTTCGACAAACTCTTACTGGAATCTTTTGCCCAAATGGGAGACGGACTTACTGTATACGAAGGACTGACCAGAAAGTTTGAATTCATTCAAAATGAGAGAGTCTTTTTTGCTGGGGCATTCCGATCGGATGATCATAATTCTCTAAAGGAACATGACTACGAGCTGATCCTGAATTTCTATACACAGCTGATCAGGCGTAAGACCGGCAGACAGCTTGAAGAGAACCTTTTATTTCCCTTGCAGCTTTATTGCAGAGGATCTATTGATATGACCGTGGAATGGATCTTCGCTCCGAAGGAGAGAACACCGGAGCAGATGGCGGCGCTGTTGGTCAGTGCACTTCCTATGCCGGTGACAGAATTATTTCAGCAGTTGGGTGTATTGCGGTAGTGAAAAAATCACCAAAACTATTTGTGAAAAATTACTAAAATAGATGTACACATTGTGAACTTTCTGTAAAAAGTGACAGTCTGGGCAAACTGTCACTTTCTTTATGCGATGTTTGCAGTTAGAATAAAATTATCAATAAGATTGTTTTTATGTCGAAAGGAGATTATGTATCATGGCAAACAGAATTATGCTCAACCAGACCTCTTATCACGGTGCAGGAGCAATTGCAGAAATCGTAACCGAAGCAAAGGCTCATGCTTTTCAGAAGGCATTCGTATGTTCCGATCCCGACCTGATCAAGTTCGGTGTGACCGGAAAAGTAACCGGACTGCTTGACAAGGAAGGTCTTGCTTATGAAATTTATTCCGATATTAAGGCTAATCCTACTATTGACAATGTGAAAAACGGTGTGGCTGCTTTCAAGGCATCCGGTGCAGATTATATCATCGCCATCGGTGGTGGTTCTTCCATGGATACCTCCAAAGCCATCGGTATCATCATTGCCAACCCTGAATTCGAAGATGTACGCAGCCTGGAAGGCGTAGCACCTACCAAGAAACCCTGTGTACCCATCATCGCAGTACCCACCACAGCCGGTACCGCAGCTGAGGTTACGATCAACTACGTTATCACCGATGTAGAGCGTAAGCGTAAATTCGTCTGTGTAGATCCTCATGACATGCCCATCATCGCTGTGGTAGATCCCGAGATGATGTCTTCTATGCCCAAGGGACTGACCGCTTCTACCGGTATGGATGCTCTGACCCACGCTATCGAAGGTTACACCACCAAGGCGGCATGGGAGATGACCGATATGTTCCACCTGAAGGCAATCGAGATCATTTCCAAGTCCCTGCGCGGTGCGGTAGCCAATACCAAGGAAGGCCGTGAAGGCATGGCTCTGGGCCAGTACATTGCAGGTATGGGCTTCTCCAACGTAGGTCTTGGTATTGCCCATTCCATGGCACATACTCTGGGTGCTGTCTATGATACCCCTCATGGTGTAGCCTGCGCAATGATGCTCCCCATCGTTATGGAGTACAATGCTGACTGCACCGGTGAAAAGTATCGTGAGATCGCTCGTGCTATGGGAGTGGAAGGTGTAGACCAGATGGATCAGGCAACCTATCGTAAGGCTGCTGTAGATGCCGTTCGCAAGCTGTCCGAGGATGTAGGAATTCCTTCCAAGCTGGAAGCACTGAAGGAAGAGGATCTTCCTTTCCTGGCAGAATCCGCTCATGCAGATGCCTGCGCACCCGGCAACCCTAAGGATGCAAGCATCGAGGATCTGACCGCATTGTTCCGCAAGTTAATGTAATCATTAAATTTGCTACTGTTTTTCCGAAAAAGAATATGGTATGCTGTAACTATTCTGAATAGTTACGGAAGCTGATCAACGAGCAGGCTTGCGAGAGCAGACCTGCTCGTTTTTAAAAGAAAACTGGACGAAATCAACAGGACAAAGGAAACAATAATGGGCAATACAAAATACACCAAAGAACAGATCCGTGAAAGAATCCAACAGAAAAAGATTCTGTTTGACGGAGCTTTCGGCACTTATTACGGAGGAAAATACGACACGAGGCAGCTGCCGGAGCTGGCGAATCTGGAGGCTCCGGAGCGGGTAAAGGAGATCCACAGAGAGTATCTGGAAGCAGGAGCACAGATTTTACGAACCAATACCTTTGCTGCTAACAGCTTCTGCATGGATATACCCCGGAAACAGATCGGAGAGACACTGCGCAGTGGGCTCCGGCTGGCAAGGGAAGCAGTGGCAGAGTGGAGAGAAGCCACCGGAGAGACGAAAGAGATCTACATAGCGGCGGACATTGGCCAGATTCCAGGGGAGGCCATGGCACAGAAAGATGCTTTAAGCAGAGAATATGAAGAAATTTGTAATATTTTTCTGGAAGAGGGAGCGGACTTTTTTGTCTTTGAAACTTTTTCCGAGATGGAAGAGCTCCTGCCTGCGATCAAAATGATCGGGGAACAGGCATTTATTACGGTACAATTCTCTGTAAACCAGTTCGGCTACAGCAATGCAGGATTAAGTGCCAGAAAGCTTTTACAGAGAGCGGGTGAGGCAAAGGAGATCGATGCCGTGGGCTTTAACTGCGGTGTGGGTCCGTCCCATATGCACCGGATCCTGCAGATACTGGAAAAACCGGAAGGAAAACTTCTCACAGCCCTTCCCAATGCGGGGTATCCTCAGATGGTCACCGGCCGTATGCTCTTCACCGGGGATAACAAAGACTATTTTGTGGACAGAATGCAGCAGATGACTGCCCTTGGAGTGGATATGGCAGGCGGCTGCTGCGGTACGACACCGGAATATATCGCGGAGCTTGCCGGAAAGCTGGATCTGACCCAGTACCCACAGGCAAAAAAAGACACAGAACCGGAGAAACAGCAGGCACCGAAGGAAGACCGTTCTTTTTATCATACCAAAGAGGCGGAGGGCAGGAACCGAAAGCTGATCGCCGTGGAACTGGCACCTCCCATGGGAATCGATGACGAAAAACTGATGGATGCGGCACATCTGCTACAGAAGAGCGGAGTGGATGTGCTGACTTTCCCGGATTCTCCTTCAGGACGTACCAGAGCAGATTCCATTCTCATGGCGGAGAAGGTGGCAAGAGAGACCGGTATGTGTGTCATGCCCCATATCTGTTGCCGGGATAAAAATGCCATTGCCATGCGTTCCCAGCTGCTGGGAGCCTATATCAATGGTATTCAGAATTTCCTGGTGATCACGGGAGACCCCATTCCTTCCATGGTGCGGACCACGGTGAAGAGTGTGTTCAACTTTGATTCTGTGGGACTGATGCAGATTCTGGCGGATATGAACGAGGAGCAGTTCACGCAGGCTCCGGCCAGCTACGGCGGAGCCATCAATCAGGGCAGGCGTAATCTTGAGGTGGAGATCGGCAGAGTGAAGAAGAAAATGGCGGCGGGAGCCACCTTTTTTCTGACACAGCCCATTTCCACACAGGAGAGTGCCGACAGAGTGCGCCGGATCAAAGAGGAGACCGGAGCAAGGATTCTCTGCGGGATCATGCCTTTCGTGAGTCTTAAAAATGCCACCTTTATGAAGAACGAGATGGCAGGCATCGACGTGACGGACGAAGTACTGGCAAGATACCGGGCGGACATGACCAGAGAAGAGGGAGAGCAGGCCGGTGTGCAGCTGGCAAAGGAAGTAATCACCATGACGGAGGATTTTGCGGACGGCTATTATTTCTCTTTCCCCTTCAATCGGGTGGCCATGCTGGAAAAAATACTGAATTAATGGGATTTTTTCAAAAAACAGTTAACAAACCTTGGAAAAATCCGAAATAAGTAGTATACTGTAATTGATATAAAAGGACTAATGGCTGAAAGGCCGATTCAAAACAGTTGACACGGAGGTGACTGTGATGAGTATTAATATTCAGGCAAAGACCAATTATTCATTTCTGTTTTCCGGTTTGAGCTCTACGGCATCCAATGCGGCAAGCAGCAACTGGCTGGCAGATTATGCAAGTATTAAGAACGGCAGCTATGCCAAGCTGATGAAGGCTTATTACGGCAAGGAGAACACCGCATCCAAAACCGCAGCTTCCGACATAACGAAGAAAGACACCACGACGCAGACCGCGAAGAAAGCACTGGCCAAGGTAGAGACCGCCACTGATGCTTTGAAGGAATCCGCAGATACATTACTGGCTACCGGTAAAAATGATCTGTTCGCACAAAAGGATATCACCACCAAGGATGAGAATGGTATAGAGACCACGACCAAGGGCTATGATACCAGTGCCATCTACAATGCGGTGAACAGCTTTGTGAAGAATTACAACAGCGTGATGGCTGCTGTGGATGATGTGAGCGATACCACAGTGAACAACCGCACGGAATCACTGGGGAATACCACCATTGCTAACAGTAAGCAGCTGGCGAAGATCGGTATCACTATGAAAAATGACGGCACCCTGTCTCTGGACAAGGATACCTTTATGAAAGCCGATATGAATACTGTGAAGAACCTGTTCCAGGGGAACGGTTCCTATGGTTATCGTGTATCCGCACAGAGTTCCATGATCAATTTTGCAGCAGACCATGCTTCCACCAGAAGCAGTCTGTACACCGGAACAGCAGGATATACCGGCACTTACAATGCAGGCAATCTGTTCAGTTCCTACATGTAAATGTAAAATAATTGGTAACTATTCAGAGCCATGCAAAACTGTGTTCTGCGAATGCTTGCATTCAGGCAGATAAGCAGTTTTACATGGCGAAGTAACCTCATGAGCAAAAAGGAAGCCTCGTAGAGGCGATTTTGCGAATGGGGTCTGAATAGTTACAAGGCCGAAGAACGCAGAAATCGTAATTATTTTGCATACAGTTTAAATAATTCGAAAAATAGTGTTGACATTTGGAGCCGGTTGTTGTAATATACATTTGTTCGCAGAAATGGCGGAATTGGCAGACGCGCACGGTTCAGGTCCGTGTGGTAGTGATACCATGAGGGTTCAAGTCCCTCTTTCTGCATCACTTTTTCAAGTGACTTAAAGTAATTTGAAAAAAGTGTTGACATTTTTAATTGAATACTGTAAGATATATCTTGTTCGCAGAAATGGCGGAATTGGCAGACGCGCACGGTTCAGGTCCGTGTGGTAGTGATACCATGAGGGTTCAAGTCCCTCTTTCTGCATCACATGGCGGTGACCGAAAGGTTGCCGCCTTTGTCGTTTCTGAAATATATAATACAAAACCGGGAAAGGGGTGAAAACCGTGGCAATTAATAGAAGAGACAAAACGAAGACAGACAGGGCATCGAAAGTACACAAGGACTGGTACAAACTGGATCTGTCGGCCATCGTATACCCGACCTTACAGAGAAGAGATTTTTCTTCCGTTTATCGTTTGTCCGTTCTTTTAAGGGAGGAGATCGATCCCGAGATGCTGCAGCGGGCGGTGAATCTGACAATGCCTCGTTTTCCGACGTATAAGGCGGCTATCCGCAAGGGTGTCTTCTGGAGATACTTGGAGCCGAATGACCGTCCGGGACCCTTTGTGCAGGAGGATGTAAAAAATCCCTGTCAGCCCATGTATTTCAAGGCCAATAACCGGTATCTGGTAAGAATCTATTATTACCGGAACCGGATCGCACTGGAGGCCCATCACAGTCTGGGAGACGGTACCGGAGGCATGTGCGTATTGCAGACTCTGACGGCCACTTATCTGCGCCTGAAGGGGCATACGGAGATCGAGAACGGCGGTTTTGTGCTGGATATTTTAGAGACACCGGATCCGGTAGAACTGGAAGATGCCTACATGAAATATGCCAATGCCAAGGTGTGCCCGCCCAGACCGGGGGAGAAGACTTACCGTGTCCGGGGAACCAAGGAGCCCTTTTATACCCTGAACATCATAGACGGTATTATGTCGGTGGCAGAGGTCATGAAGGTGGCAAAAAGCTATAATGCCACCATTACGGAATATCTCAATGCGGTTCTGCTCTATGCACTGATGCAGAAGCAGGAGAGTGAGTGGCATTTAAAATTACGTCCGGTAAAGATTGCCATGCCGGTGAATCTGCGGCGCTTTTTCCCATCGAAGACTCTGCGGAATTTTATCACCATGATCTATCCGGGGATCGACCCAAGACTGGGAGAATACACTTTTGAAGAGATCGTGACCCAGGTGCACAATTACATGCGGTATTATCTGAATGAAAAGCTGTTGCGGGGCGATATCACCACCAACGCAGAGACCCAGAGGAACCCGTTTATCCGTGTGGTACCGCTGTTTATCAAGGATCTGGTGGTTCGCCAGTTCTATACGAAGATCCAGGACAAAAACTCTTCGGCGGGACTGACCAACATGGGAGCTTTGAAAGTGCCGGAGACCATGAAGCCCTATATCGAACGTTTTGATATCTATATGGGACAGCCGTTCTCTACGAGAACCAACTGTGCCATTGCCAGCTTTGAAGATATTCTGACCATCAATTTTGCCAGCAGTATTGCGGAAACGGATGTGGAACGACTGTTTTTCCGCAAGCTGGTACAGGACGGTATTCATGTGAAGATCGAGAGTAACCGGTAGATCCTCCGGTTAGAAAGGAAATGCTTATGTCATATTGTGTGAACTGTGGTGTGGAACTGGATGCTTCGGCAAAGAAGTGCCCTCTGTGCGACACACCGGTGTATAATCCCAAGGCACCGGAACCGGAGAAGCAGCCATCCCCTTTTCCAAAGGAAAAGGGACAGGTGGAAGTGGTAAAAAGAAAAGATCTGGGAGTACTGTTGACGGTTATTGTACTGGCTACGGCGGTGACCTGTGGGCTGTTAAACGCTTTTGTGTTCCGCAGCAGTCTGTGGTCTCTGGCGGTGATCGGCGTAGTCCTGGTATTGTGGGTTATTATGATCCCTGTGGTTATTTATACGAGACAGCCCATTTATCTGTCGATCCTGCTGGATGGAGTGGCAGTGATTGTGTATCTATATCTGCTGACTTATCTGACGGGACATAACAGCTGGTTCTATGGACTGGGACTGCCGATCGTATTGCTGGTGACGGCAGTGGTGGAAACGGTGACGTTCTGTATCCGCAAGCTCCCCATGTCCTTCCTGACAGGAGCCCTGTACCTGATCTCGGGAATCGCTGTTTTGTGCGTGGGACTGGAACTTCTGATCGACCGGTTCCTGAAACAGGAGATCGCACTGGGATGGTCGGCTATCGTGCTGACGATCTGCGTGATCGTCGATATCACCATCGCCACCCTTTTATCCCGGAGGAGACTGCGCAATGCAGTGCGCAGAAGATTGCACTTTTGATCACTATTCAGAGCCATGAAATATTGGCAAAGCCTCGTCGGATGCTCGCATTCGTAAGACGGCTGGACAATATTTCTTTGGCGAAGCAGCCTCAGATGAGCAAACAACAAGTGAACTTGTTGTTCGGGAAAGCATCGGAGATGCGATTTTGCGAATGAGGCGCTGAATAGTTACGAGAAAACTTGGTGAACAGGAGGAACTTATGGCACTGGTAGGAAAAAACAGTGAGAAGAACAACCAGAATCTGATGCAGCTCATTCGCAGGGCCCATGGTCTTGTGGAGAATCCGGATCTGGAGAAGCACAGACAATCCCAGGATCACATTGGCGAGTTGCTTGGCAACAGTAAAGAGATCCAGTACCGTCCCGTGGACATCGATGGCATGGATGCGGAGTGGGTCAGTGTGAACCGGGCTCATATGAAAAAGTATGTGATCCTGCATTGCCACGGTGGCGGATATTCCACCGGCAGCAGTATCTATGCCAGAACCCTGACATCGAAGCTGGCGGCGGGTACTTCCATGGATGTGCTGTGCTTTGATTACAGACTGGCACCGGAGCATCCGTATCCGGCAGCTGCGGAGGATGCCATGAAAGCCTGGAACTATCTGATGCTTTTGGGCTACGGAGCAAGAGATGTGATCATTACCGGAGATTCGGCCGGAGGTAATCTGGCACTTTCACTGGTGTTGAAATTAAAAGAGCAGGAGCGCTTGCTTCCCAGAGGAATCGTGCTGATGTCTCCCTGGACGGATCTTACCGGCGAGGGCAAGACTTTCCAGACCAAGGCGGAACTGGATCCGGTACTGGATAAAGAGTACATCGACCGTATGACCAGGGCCTATGCCCCGGACAGAGACCTGACGGATCCTTATATTTCTCCGCTGTTTGGAGACTTTCATGGTTTCCCGCCCGTCTATATTCAGGTGGGAGAGAATGAAATCCTGTTGGACGATTCTCTGCGGCTATATAAAAATCTGATCAAAGCCGGGGTCGCTGCCCATATCGACCGATTCCCCGGAATGTGGCATGTTTTTCAGATGTCACCCTTCAAAAAGGCCAGTGAGGCCATGGATAAGAATGCGGAATTCATCTATTCTGTGTGCAGATAATTTAAATCAGAAAAAATGACTATTTTTTTCAAAAGAAAGAAAAGGATTTTTAAGACAGGCACAGAATATTAGAAGTAGGGGCAGGAGGAACTATGACGATCAGAGAAAACTTGGAACAGTGGGAAAAGGATTATTTAAGTCCGTACGCATCCTTGAGTGTGAACTCCAAAGGACGTCTGCGACCGGAAGAACAATGTGATATCCGGCCGGTGTTTCAGAGAGACAGAGACCGTATTATCCATTGCAAGGCCTTTCGAAGGCTAAAGGATAAGACCCAGGTATTTCTGACACCTGAGGGTGACCATTACCGTACCAGACTGACACATACGCTGGAGGTATCCCAGACGGCCAGAACCATAGCCAAGGCATTAAAGCTGAACGAGGATCTGGTGGAAGCCATTGCGCTGGGACACGATCTGGGACACACGCCTTTCGGACATGCCGGAGAGCGTGCGCTGAACAGAGTATGCCCTTTTGGCTTCGAACATGCCGAACAGAGCGTCCGCACCGTGGACATTCTGGAGAAGGATGGCAAGGGGCTGAATCTGACCTACGAGGTGCGAGACGGTATAAGAAACCACCAGACCATTGGAAAGCCCCACACCCTGGAGGGCAAGATCGTCAGACTTTCCGATAAAATTGCCTATATTCATCACGATATGGATGATGCCATCCGCGGAGGAATCCTCACGGAAGCGGATGTGCCGAAGGACATCTGTGAGGTGATCGGCAGCAGTCCCACCGAGAGACTGGATCATTTCATTCATGACATCGTGACCAACAGCATGGACAAGGGAGACATCCTGATGTCGGAGCCGGTGGCGGAAGCCATGGCGAAGATACGACAGTTCATGTTTGAGAGAGTTTACAAGAACCCGGTAGCGAAGAGCGAAGAGGGGAAAGCAGAGATGCTGATGGAGACATTGTACCAGCATTTCCTGAAGCATCTGGATGATCTGCCGGAAGAATATCTCAATCTTCTTTCCGTGGGAGAACCGAGAGAGAAGGTCGTCTGCGACTATGTGGGAGCGATGACGGATCGGTTTGCCATAGCGGTATACGAGGATATTTACATACCGAAATCCTGGCAGAGATAGGTACAAGATAAAATAGGAGTTAAAAACGTGTATTATCCCGAAGAACTGGTAGAAGAAGTCAGAGCCAGAAATGACATCGTGGATGTGATATCGGGCTATGTCTCATTGAAAAAAAAGGGAAGCAACTATTGGGGCTGCTGTCCTTTTCATAACGAAAAAACACCTTCCTTTTCGGTGTCTTCGAACAAACAGATGTATTATTGCTTCGGATGCCATGCCAGCGGAAATGTATATACGTTTCTTATGAAATATGAAAACGATACCTTCCCGGAGGCCATTAAGATCCTGGCGGACCGCGCCGGGGTAAAGCTTCCCGAAGTGGAGGAGACACCGGAACAGAAGAAAAAAGCCGGCAAACGTATGCGGCTGCTGGAAGTCAATAAGGAAGCGGCAAAATATTTTTATTATATGCTGCGGGATCCCCGTGGCGAAGTGGGAATGCGGTATCTGACGGGGCGGAAGCTGACCGATGAGACCATGCATCATTTCGGACTGGGTTATGCCGGGAAAAACGGCGAGCAGGTGGTACAGTACCTGCGGAAAAAGGGCTTTACGGACGAAGAGATCAAAGACTCCGGGCTGGCAATGTTTTCTGAACAGCGGGGACTGCGAAGCCAGTTCTGGAATCGTGTCATGTTCCCCATACAGGATATCAACCACCGGGTCATCGGCTTCGGCGGCAGAGTCATGGGAGACGGGGAACCGAAATACCTGAATTCACCGGAGACCATGATCTTCGATAAGAGAAGGAATCTTTATGGACTGAATTTCGCAAGGACTGCCCGGACGGGCAATATTATCCTGTGCGAGGGCTACATGGATGTCATAGCCATGCATCAGGCGGGATTTACCCAGGCGGTGGCATCCCTGGGAACGGCATTTACAGTGGAACAGGCCAACCTTTTACACCGTTATGCGGAAAACATCCTGCTGGCCTACGACAGCGACGGTGCCGGAACCAAGGCGGCACTCCGGGGCATCGGTATTCTCAGGGAGGCCGGGCTTACCGGTAAAGTCATCAATATGCGTCCTTATAAGGACCCGGATGAATTTATCAAGAATCTGGGGAAAGAGGCTTTTCAGGAGAGAATCGATCAGGCGGAGAACAGTTTCTACTTCGAGATCCGTATCCTGAGTGAACAATACGATCAGAGTGATCCGGAACAGCGGACGAAGTTCCACCGGGAGATCGCACAGAAACTGTGCGAATTTTCGGAAGATCTGGAGCGGGAGAATTATTTGCAGGCCATTGCCGAAAAATATATGATCCGTCCCGATGATCTGCGCAAAATGGTCATAGGATATGCTTCCCAGACGGGAATCGCCAGACCGATTCCCCGTCCCCGCAGCGGAGTGCAGAACAAGAGCGATCCTTCGGAGAGCGGACGGAAGTCCCAGAGACTGCTGATCACCTGGATCGGAGATGATCCTTCTCTGTATACGATTGTACGTAAGTACATTTCTCTGGAGGATTTCACGGAGGAATTGTATCGCAAGGTGGCGGAGAAGATGTTCGCAGAGCTGGACAACGGACAGTTTCAGCCGGCGGGGATCATCAGCATGTTTGAGGATGAAGAGGAGCAGAGGCAGGCAGCGGAGCTGTTCCATACAACGCTCCCCGAATTGTCCACGAAGCAGGAGAGAGAAAGAGCTTTCCATGACATTCTGGTGTCAGTCAAACGCAACAGCTACCAGTACTATATGGCGCAGCTGGGTACAGATGTCAACGCGGTCAAAAAAGCGGTGGAAGGCAAAAAAGCACTGGAAGAATTACAAAGAGCCCGCATTTCTCTGGAATAATAGGGTTTGCGGCTCGGGACAGTTATAAAAAATACGAAATATGGCTATAAATAATGGCAATGAAAGGATGGAACCACGAAAATGGATGAAAACACACAGGCAAAATTTGCGGAGAAGATAAAAGAGCTCCTGAATATGGCGAAAAAGAAAAAGAATGTGCTGGAGTATCAGGAAATCAGTGACTTCTTTGCGGACATGCCTCTGGAAGAGGAACAGATGGAGAAGGTTCTGGAGTATCTGGACCAGAACAACGTAGATGTGCTGCGTATTACCGATGACGATGATGTGGATGACGAAGAGATCATTCTGACCGATGAGGACGAAGTGGATGTGGAGAACATCGACCTGTCCGTACCGGAAGGCGTCAGCATTGAGGATCCTGTCCGTATGTACTTAAAGGAGATCGGCAAGGTGCCCCTGCTAAGTGCTGAGGAAGAGATCGAACTGGCCCAGAGAATGGAAGAGGGCGACCAGGAAGCGAAAAAGCGTCTGGCAGAGGCCAACTTACGTCTGGTAGTCAGTATTGCCAAGAGATATGTAGGCCGTGGAATGCTGTTCTTAGACCTGATCCAGGAAGGTAACCTGGGTCTGATCAAAGCTGTAGAGAAATTCGATTATCGTAAAGGATATAAGTTCTCCACCTATGCGACCTGGTGGATCCGTCAGGCCATCACCAGAGCGATCGCCGATCAGGCGAGAACCATCCGTATCCCGGTGCATATGGTAGAGACCATCAACAAACTGATCCGCGTGAGCAGACAGCTGCTGCAGGAGCTGGGAAGAGAACCGACCCCCGAAGAGATCGCGGAAGAGATGAACATGCCGGTAGACAGAGTGCGTGAGATCTTAAAGATCAGCCAGGAGCCCGTATCCCTGGAGACTCCTATCGGTGAAGAGGAAGACAGCCATTTAGGCGACTTTATTCAGGATGATAATGTACCGGTTCCTTCCGATGCTGCAGCATTTACCCTGCTGAAAGAACAGCTGGTGGAAGTGCTGGGTACTCTGACAGAGAGAGAACAGAAAGTACTGAGACTCCGTTTCGGTCTGGATGACGGACGGGCCCGTACTCTGGAGGAAGTAGGTAAGGAATTCAACGTTACCCGTGAACGTATCCGTCAGATCGAAGCAAAGGCATTGCGCAAACTGCGTCATCCCAGCCGCAGCCGCAAGCTGAAGGATTATCTGGATTAATGGCGGAAGTTATATTATCCAATCGAATGCAGGCTTTAACAGACATGGTCACTCCCGGCACTGTGATAACAGATGTGGGGTGTGACCATGGTTTTGTATCGGTCTATCTCGTGCAGAAAGGGCTCTCCCCACGGGTGATCGCCATGGATGTGCGGTCAGGGCCCCTGGAGCGTGCCAGAGAGCATATCCGGGAATACGGTCTGCAGGACAGGATAGAGACCAGACTTTCCGACGGTCTGCACGGCCTGAAGACCGGAGAGGCGAACGGGATGATCTGCGCCGGCATGGGTGGACCTCTCATGGAGAAGATTCTTACCGAAGGAAGAGAACAGGCACAGGGATTTGCAGAGCTGATCCTGCAGCCACAGTCGGAGATCCCGCATTTTCGGACATTCCTGATGGATGAGGGATATCTTCTGCTGGATGAGAATATCATCTACGAAGAAGGAAAATATTATTTTATGATGAAGGTGCGTTGGCTGGGTGCGATGACGGACGATGCGGTACGGCAGAAGGTCGGGGACTCCTGGAAGACGGAAGGTCTGGATCCCGGACTGGCGGAAAAGTTCGGCCCGCTGCTTTTATCCCGCAGAGACCGGATACTTCGGGAGTATCTGGAATGGATGCTGACCGAGCGAAGGCAGATCGTGGGACGCATGGAGCAAAAGGCAGATGCGGACAATCCCAGAACCATATGCCGCAGACAGGAGATCGCAGACGAGATCACCCTGATTACCCGTGCACTGGATTGGTATGATAATGGCAAGGAACCGGATTGCGTTTGAAAAATAAGACCTGTAAAAGCAGATTACAGAAGGACAGGGTGAGAAAAATGATCACAGTGAAGATAAACGGGGAAGAGAGACAATATCCTCAGGGAGCCACTTACGAGGATGTGGCCAACGATTATCAGCAGGAGTATGAGAATCTGATCGCACTGGCAGCCAGAGACGGCAAGATCAGAGAATTGTTCAAGAAACTGACAAGGGATTGCGAGGTTACCTTTTTTACCTTGAAGGATGATGTGGGCAACAAGACTTATGTGCGTTCTGCCACAATGCTGTTTTTGAAAGCGGTATTTGATGTCTACGGCAGAGAGGCGGCCCAGAGCTGTCGTGTGGAATTTGCCATCGGCAACGGCTCCTACATCTCTCCAAAGGGGAAGATCAATGCAACGGAAGAAAATGCTGCAAAGATCCGTAACCGGATGCGGGAGCTGGTGGAGGCAAAGACACCTTTTCTGAAGAGATCTTATTCCCTGGATAATGCCATGGAACTGTTTCGGAAAGAGGGGATGAAGGATAAGGAAAAGCTGTTCCGTTACCGCAGAGGCTCTTTCGTAAATATTTATGAAATGGACGGTTATTACGATTATTATTACGGCTACATGCTGCCCAATGCCGGCTATGTAAAGTGGTTCGATGTCATAGCGTATGAGGATGGATTTATGCTGCTGCTGCCGGATAAAAAAGATCCTACACATGTTAAGCCGTTTCAAGAGAGAAAGCTGTTATTCCGGACGTTGAAAGAATCTGAGGAATGGGGAAAGGAGATCGGTATTGAGACCGTAGGTGATCTGAATGATCAGATCTGCCGTGGGTCGCTGAGTGAACTGATCCTGGTACAGGAAGCGCAGCAGGAGCGTAAGATCGGCGAGATTGCCAAGAGCATCGTAGACAGGGGCGGCGTGAAATTTGTCATGATCGCCGGACCCTCTTCTTCCGGCAAGACCAGTTTTTCTCACAGATTATCCATTCAGTTGAAGACCCTGGGGAAAACACCGCATCCCATTGCACTGGATGACTATTTCGTGAACAGAGAATTCACGCCAAGGGATGAGAACGGTGATTACAATTTCGAATGTCTGGAAGCGATTGATGTAAAGCAGTTCAATGACGACATGTGCAGATTGTTAGCCGGTGAACGTGTGGAACTGCCTTCCTTTAACTTCAAGACCGGAAAGCGGGAATATAAGGGCAATTTCAAACAACTGGGACCGGATGATATTCTGGTGATCGAAGGTATCCACGGTCTGAATGAGAAGACATCTTATGCACTTCCCGAGGAGAGTAAATACAAGATCTATATCAGTGCATTGACCAATATCAATATTGATGAGCATAACCGGATCCCGACTACGGACGGAAGACTTCTCCGCCGTATGGTCAGAGATGCGAGGACCAGAGGTGCGGATGCGAGACGCACCATCGATATGTGGGCTTCTGTACGGCGGGGTGAGGAACAGAATATTTTCCCGTTCCAGGAGGATGCGGATGCCATGTTTAATTCCGTCCTGATCTATGAACTGGCAGTGTTAAAGCAGTTCGCAGAGCCGTTATTGTTCCAGATCGATAAGGGAGAACCGGAATATTACGAGGCCAAGAGACTGTTAAAATTCCTGGAGTATTTCCTGGGTGTGACCAGTGAAAGCCTTCCCAATAATTCTCTGTGCAGAGAATTTGTGGGTGGAAGCTGCTTCAACGTGTAAACTATTCAGAGTAGCGCAATTCTGCTGACAGGCGTCGAATGCTTGCATTCGTAAGACTGTGCGGCAGAATTGATGCGACGAAGTAACCACATGAGCAAAAAGTAAGCATCGTCAGATGCGATTTTGCGAATGTGGTGCTGAATAGTTTACACGGCTACCGGCGCAATTCTGCTGACAGGCGTCGAATGCTCGCATTCGTAAGACTGTGCGGCAGAATTGATGCGACGAAGTAACCACATGAGCAAAAAGGAAGCCTCGGAGATGCGATTTTGCGAATGTGGTGCTGAATAGTTTACATGCATGGTTCTGAATAGTTTACTCTACAGTAAGAAAAGGAGAATACCTGTGGAGAGTCGTTTACCAAAGATAAAATCGATAGTAAAGCAGACAGCAAACTGGGTGATCCGGATCATGGGCAGCCTGATCCTTCTGTTCCTTGTATGGTATGCCATGCGTACCCTGCAGTATATGCTTCCGGTGGCAGGTCATGAAGATCTGGTGGAGATTCCGGATTCTGTAATACGGAATCTGGCGGCAGCAGCGCTGATATTGCTATTGTATGCAGTTCTGACGGCAGTGGAAAAAAAGGCCGGTGACAAAATCGTCATCTGGTGCAAAAGAATTGCCGTAACGCTCGGCATGCTTTGGCAGGGAATCGCAGGATTGTGCTGGGTTCTGGCGGCAGACAGAGTGCCGAGTGCAGATCAGGCATCGGTTGTTGGTGCGGCCATAGATTTTATACAGGGTGACTATGGGACGCTGGCTCCGGATCATTATTGCGGTCTGTATGCTCATCAGCTGGGACCGGTGGCCATGGAAGAGATGCTGTTCCGGATTCTTGGAGAGGCGGATTATCATGTGATCCAGATAGTGTTCGTACTTCTGAACGTGGCGGGTATCTATTGCATTTACGGCATTCTGAAGGAAGTTTCCGGCAGACTTGCGGTGGTGGTCATGGGGACACTGCTTGCGGGCAGCTGTATGGCATCTGTCTTTTATACCAGCTGGGTCTACGGAGAGATTCCCTGGGTATTCTGTTCCCTGTTTTCCGCATGGATGCTGGTCCGATATATCAAATATGGAAAAGCGGGATCACTGGTGGGCATTGTGACAGCTCTTACACTGGGAACTCTGCTGCGTAAGAACACACTGGTCCTGGTGGTGGCATATTGCATGGTCGGCGCGGTACGGATATTCTCAAAATGGGACAGACGCCTGTTGATTTCACTGGTGCTGGCGTTGGCACTGCCACTCTTGTGCTATCAGGGAATCTATAAAATGTATGAGATGAGATCCGGAATGGAGCATTCCCGGGGATTGCCCACATCGGCTTACCTGTATCTGGGAATGGAAGAGATCGGTGGCCGGTACGGCTGGTATTACAGCGATTGTTGGGCACAATATTATGCAACGGATTGTAATACAGAGCAGAGCGATCAGATCTACCGGGAGATGATGCAGGAGCGCATGCAGGCCATGAAAGCACAGCCGGGGTATCTGAGAGGTTTTTATCAGGGAAAACTTCTGTCCCAGTGGAATGTCCCGACCTATCAGTCACTGTATTTCAACTTTAACCACGGGGATGTGTATCATGAGAAACTGGCGGCACTGGAAGACCGGCTGAGTGGAGATCTGTTTGACAGTGTGGTGAGGATGGCAGATCGTTTACAGTTCATTATCTATCTGGGGTGTCTGTTTTACTTTATCTTCTGTGTCCGAAAAGACAGTGAGATCACACAGCATCTGTTGGCAGTGGCTGTGATCGGGGGCTTTTTGTTCAGTATTTTCTGGGAAGCAAAGGCCAGGTATATGTATGCCTATTACATGATGATGTTCCCGCTGGCAGCGCTGGGATATGGGGAAATCATACGTCTGGCAGAAAAATATTGCTTTTTCCGGAAGAAAAAGATATAATCGAACAGGTGTAAGTAAGATAGATGATCGCGGCTGCTTTATGCAGGTGAGGAAAGTCCGGGCTTCACAGGGCAGGATGCCAGATAACGTCTGGTGGAGGTGACTCCAAGGCTAGTGCAACAGAGATATACCGCCGGCTTTTGGCCGGTAAGGGTGGAAAGGCAGTGTAAGAGACTACCGTCCGGCTGGTAACAGACGGAGCCATGTAAACCCCATCCGAAGCAAGACCAAACAGAGAGCTATAGACCGGCCCGGTCTGCTTTCAGGTAGGTCGCTTGATGCGGCTGGTGACAGTCGTACTAGATAGATGATCGTCATATACAGAACTCGGCTTATTTTTTGCTTACACCTTTTGAGAAAAATGCGGACTGCGGATGCGGTCCGTTTTCTGTTATAAGCGACTGAAATGCAGAGCATGTTTCGCGGAGAAACTATGGAGAAGTCATGGAGAAAAAAGAGAGAATGTGGATAAAAGGGATCGCTGTGATACTGAGCTGCCTGTTACTTTTCGCCGGCTGCGGGGAAAACGGTGGGAGTGAGGAAAATGTCTCCACGGAGACCGCAGGCCAGAAGGTTTCGGAAGAAAACAGTGGCATGGGACAGGCTGACGCAGGAATGGAATTTGTGGAACTGCCGGTGCAGACAGAGCAGAAACTGACGGAGAATGATTTTAAGGTAATGAAATCCCTGGTGGGAATTCAGACGGGAGAGCGGCAGGGCAGCGGTGTGATCTATGATGAAGAGGAAAACAGGATTCTGATCGCAACGGCAGGGCACGTACTGGCGGACGATACCGGAGAGGCCCGGGTGACATTTCCGGACGGAACACAGGTGGCTGCCACCGGCGTGGAGACAGTGGACAGCTGCGACCTGGCTTTCCTGTGGGTGGACAAGGCGGAACTGTCAGAAGAAGCATGGAAGGTCTGTCTGCCGGTGCAGACGGATCGGGAAGTATTCGATGCACTGAAGGAATATGACGATGTATGGATGTACGGAGGGGAGAGTGGGCTGCCGGTCTATGCTTTCGTGGTGGATCCCTGGATCTATGTGGAGGATTTTGACCAGTATATGCTTCTGCTGCAGGGACTGATCGCTCCCGGAATGTCAGGAGGCGGAGCCTTTACGGAGGACGGTGTGTTCGTAGGAATCCTGTGTGGCGGTGATGAAGAGGGAAAAGTGGCCGTGGTGCCTTACAGCATGATCGAGACGGAGAGACCGTAGCACAGTTGCGTATGCGAGCATCCGCACAGTGTCTGACGAACATTATGGCTTAGTTGATAAAAATTTAATAATCGTTTTATTGACAATACTGTAAATATGATAGAAAATAAAAAGGATGGGTCTTAGACTCAGATTGGAGGAAAAAACAATGACGAAAATAGATGTAGTATCCGGATTCCTGGGTGCCGGTAAGACCACCCTGATCAAGAAGCTGTTAAAAGAAGCTCTGGACGGCAGCAAGACCGTTCTGATCGAGAATGAGTTTGGTGAGATCGGTATCGACGGCGGTTTCTTAAAAGAGGCCGGTATCGAGATCAAAGAGATGAACTCCGGCTGTATCTGCTGCTCTCTGGTAGGTGATTTCGGTACTTCCCTGAAGGAAGTTATCAGCACTTATGCTCCCGAGCGTATTCTGATCGAGCCCTCCGGTGTCGGCAAGCTGTCCGATGTCCTGAAGGCTGTGGAGAACGTGGCAGGAGATCTGGATGTGGAGATCAATAGTGCGGTAGCAGTAGTAGATGCATCCAAGTGCAAGATGTATATGAAGAACTTCGGCGAATTCTTCAGCAACCAGATCGAGTACGCCGGAACCATTATCTTAAGCAGAACCGACAAAGTGGATCAGGCAAAGCTGAATGCCTGCGTGGAGATGATCCGTGAGCACAACGACAAGGCTACCATTATCACCACTCCTCTTGATCAGCTGGATGGCAGGGAAGTACTGAAGACCATCGAAGGCGCTGACAAGCTGGAAGATATGATGAAGGAAATGCTGGAGCATATCCATGACGATCACGATGAGGATGAGTGCTGTGAGCATGAGCATCATCACCATCACGACCATGACGAGGATGACCACGACCATGAGTGCTGCTGTGGACATCACCACGATGACGACGATGATGAAGACGAGCATGAGCATCACCATCATCATGACCATGATGAAGACCATGACCATGAGCATCATCATGAGCATGACGAGAACTGCACCTGCGGCTGCCACGATCATGATCATGACCACCACCATCATCACCATCACGCAGACGAAGTATTCACCAGTTGGGGTATCGAGACACCCAACACCTACAGCGCAGAGGACATCGAGAAGATCCTTACTGCTCTGGACAGCGGAGAGTACGGTGCAATCCTGCGTGCCAAGGGTATGGTACCCGCTCCCGACGGAACCTGGGTATATTATGATTATGTTCCCGAAGAGCATGACATCAGAAGCGGTAAGCCGGAAGTTACCGGTAAGATCTGTGTTATCGGTTCCAAACTGGACGAGGACAAGCTGGCAGAACTGTTCCATAAATAAATTGCCGGAACGGATTTTACAGGCAGCAGGATAAGAAAGAGAAAGGTATGAATTATGACGAAACCAGTCTATATCATAAATGGTTTTCTGGAGAGCGGTAAGACAGAATTTATCACATTTACACTGGGACAGCCGTATTTCCAGATCAAAGGAAAGACACTGCTCATCCTCTGTGAAGAGGGCGAGAATGAATACGATCCCGCTTTATTAAAAAAGAGTCGTACGGATGTCGTATTGATCGAAGAGGAAGAGGAGTTTACTCCGAATCATCTGATCGAGCTGGAGAAGCAGTACAAGCCCGCCCGAATCATCATCGAGTATAACGGTATGTGGAATTGTAAGAACATGACGCTTCCCTGGTACTGGAAAGTAGAGCAGCAGATCACGACCATTGACGGCTCCACCTTCCCTATGTACTACACAAATATGAAATCTCTGCTGGCAGAGATGATCCGTAAGTCCGAGATGATCATTTTCAACCGTTGCGACGGTATCAAGGATCTGAATGTATACAAGCGCAACATCAAAGCGGTGAATCCTTCCGCAGATGTGATCTTCGAGGATTCCAACGGTGAGATCGATGAGATCTTCGAGGAGGATCTGCCCTACGATCTGAATCAGGATCCTATCGTACTGGACAACCAGGGCTATGGCATCTGGTATCTGGATTCCATGGATCATCTGGAGCGCTATGAAGGCAAAAATATCCAGTTTCTGGCCATGGTACTGAAGCCCGAGGAATATCCCGATGGCTATTTCGTACCGGGACGCATGGCAATGACCTGCTGTGCGGAAGATATGGCATTTCTGGGCTATGCCTGTGAGTTTGCAGGCACGAAAGACCTGAAGCAGAAGGAATGGGTCAAAGTGACAGCGAAGGTTGCCAGAGAATACTTCGCAGACTATAAGGGAGAGGGCCCTGTACTCCATGCCATCAGTGTGGAGAAGGCAAAGGCTCCCAAAGATCCCGTGATCAGTTTCAACTAGAAAGGATCGGCTCTATGAAAAAGAATCCCATAAAGAGCGGCCTGCGGGAGACAATGGCAGGAAAAGTGACATTTCTTTTCCTGCTGTTTTTGTATACCGGGGTTATGTTATATCTGTTTTGGATGGAGTGCTATCAGGTGCCGGGCTTTCAGTCGGATATGCCGGACTATGTGAATAAGGTGGCAGGTATTGCGGGAAATTATGAGTTTCCCTATCCGATCCTGTTCTGGACAGCCAGACTTTCCGCCTGGCTGATCGGAGCGAAAGCGGCCATGGCCATCACCACCGCACTGTTCAATCTGGCAGCGGTAGTGATCACAAAATATTATATGAACCGGGAGATCCGGAAAGTAAGTCATTATGATGACTTAACTCAGGGAAGACAGGCTATGACGGACATTCTTGTGACCCTGCTTGTCTTTTCGCTATTTTTGCTTTCTAATCTGTATTCTCCCAAGAATACAGCTTTTTTCGGCTTTGATTATGCGTATCGCTGTATGGGGATTTATACGCCGAATCCTTTCTGGAATGCCACTTATCTGGCCACCAGACCTTTTGCGATTATCTGCTTTTTTGAGACGGTGAAGGTGCTGTCGGAATATCAGAAGGATTTTCAGTGGAAGAACTGCGTTCTCTTCGCGGTCAGCCTTCTGCTGACCACCATGACCAAACCAAGCTATACGATGGTAGTGGTGCCTCTGATCGGTCTGATCCTCCTGATCCAGCTGATCGTAAGCAGAGGAAAAAGTTTTCGCAATGCCTTCTGCCTGTGTGTGACCATGATCCCCACGGGAATTGCCCTGCTGTACCAGTTTTCCGGAATTTTCACCGGGACGAATGCCATGGGAGAGGAGACAGGCATCACCATCGGCTTTGCCAAAGTATGGAGCAATTATTCCAAAAGCATTCCTTTAAGTATTATCATGGGAATGGCATTGCCCATCGGCGTACTTTTCCTGAATCTGGTATTTGATTTCAAAAATATAAAGTCCAACAGATATTACTGGTTTGCATGGCTGAATTATCTTATGGGTACAGTAATGTTCCTGATCTTCTATGAAAAAGGATTCCGCATGATGCATGCCAACTTTTCCTGGGGCTATATGCACGGCATGTTCTTTGTCTTCCTGATGACGTTGATCGTCATGGTGCGAAATATCAGGGAGTGGTGGAAGAGCTGGAAGGTGATCTTCGTCGTGGGCGAGATCGCGGTATTCTGCTACCATCTGGTGTGTGGTGTGAATTTCCTGATGTATGCCGTCCTGGGCAACGATCTGGCGGGATTTTAGTAAAAATGATTTGAAAAGACAGACAAGATACCATCTTGCTGCGAGTTACATAGAATAATAAAAGAAAGGAGAGTGTTTCATGAATTTAAGCATTGTAGCCGGTCTTCTGATTCCGTTTCTGGGAACGACTGCAGGGGCAGCCTGCGTGTTTTTCCTGAAAAAACAGATTGGCGGCAATATTCAGAGAATATTTACCGGATTCGCTGCCGGTGTCATGGTGGCAGCTTCGGTGTGGTCTTTGCTGATACCGGCCATGGATATGTGCGAAGAGATGGGGAAGCTTGCATTTCTTCCCGCAGTGATCGGATTCCTGATCGGTATTGTTTTTTTGTTGTTCATCGATAGCATGGTACCCCATCTGCATGTGGGAAGCGATGCACCGGAAGGCCATAAGAGCAGTCTGAACCGCACAGCCATGCTGATGCTGGCGGTGACCATTCACAATTTCCCCGAAGGTGCGGCGTGTGGTGCTATTTTCGCCGGAGTGTTAAACGGGGACGGAACTGTTACGATGGCGGGAGCCCTGACGCTGGCCATCGGTATCGCCATTCAGAATTTCCCGGAGGGAGCCATTATTTCCCTGCCTCTTCGGAGTGAAGGAAATAAGAGAGGAAAGGCCTTTGCCTTAGGCGTATTGTCGGGAGCAGTGGAACCGGTGGGAGCGATTCTGGCCATTGCACTGGCAAGCATTGTGACACCTATTTTACCCTATATGCTGGCTTTTGCAGCCGGAGCCATGATCTATGTGGTCGTGGAGGAACTGATCCCGGAAGCCAGTGAGGGAGAGCATTCCAACCTGGGAACCATTGCCTTTGCGATTGGTTTTGCGTTGATGATGATGTTGGATGTGGCACTGGGATAATGTGTACAGTGTAATATTTGCAAAAGCAAAGTGAGAACAGTAGGAAGGATGTACGGGAATGTCCGTGGAAAATGAAAAAGAAATACAACAGCTGAAAAACCGGATCCGTGAACTGGCAGACAAATCCTATAACCAGAACCAGTACACATTTACCGGATTCTTGGGACTGGCAGAGCAGGATGCTCTGTGGCAGGTGGAACGGGAAGTGAAGTTCGCAGGGATCACCTTATACGGCGGCAGGGAAGAGGCAGAGCGGAAGCTCCTTCGCTTCGGCAGTGAGGCGGAGCTGGGCTATGAACAGCCCTTTCCTATCTGCTGTATCCGGATCAGACCTCTATCCGCGAAATTTGCAGACAAGCTGTCCCACAGGGATTATCTGGGGGCACTGATGAACCTGGGTATTGAACGCAGCACCATCGGTGATATCCTGCCGGGAGAGGGCGAAGCATTTTTATTCTGTCTGGATACCATTGCAGAATTTATCTGTGACAATCTGGAGCAGATCCGCCACACCCACGTGAAGTGTGAGGTGGTGGATGCGGCGGCAGAAGTACCTCAGGAAGAACCGGTGCGTCAGGTCATTCAGGTGGCAAGTCCACGTGTTGATGCTGTCATTTCCAAGGTATATAATAAATCCAGAAGCGACTGTCTGGAGTTGTTCCGGGTGGGAAAGGTATATGTGAACGGCAGGCTGTGTGAAAATAATTCCAAGCCCCTGGAGGCGGGGGATGTGGTAAATGCCAGAGGCTACGGTAAATTCCGCATAAGTGGAGAACCCCATGCCACGAGGAAGGGGAAGCTTGCCATAGAGGCTGAGGTATATCCGTAGCGGTTCGGTCATGAGATGACAGTTACCTTGCTCGTAAGGAAAAAACGAAGACGTGAAGGAGGTTAAACAGTGTATCATTATACTGCGATCCAATGGATATTTTTCTTTTATTTTTATTGCTTTTTCGGCTGGTGTTTTGAATCCACCTATGTATCCCTGAAAAGCAGGAAGCTGGTCAACCGTGGTTTCTGCCGCGGACCGTTTCTGCCGCTGTATGGAAGTGGAGCCATCATGATGCTGGTAGTGTCCATGCCGTTTCAGGACAATCTGGTGTTAGTCTATATTGCCGGATGTATCGGGGCTACGGTGCTGGAGTATGTCACAGGCGTGACCATGGAGGCATTATTTAAAGTCAGATACTGGGACTATTCCAAGAATAAATTCAATTTCCAGGGACATATCTGCCTGGGGTCCTCGCTGGCCTGGGGTGGTCTGACGATCCTGATGACGGAGTTTATCCATAAGCCCATTGAACATCTGGTATTGTCCATTCCGGACAGCATCCTCACTCCTGTGACACTGGTGCTGACGGCGCTGATCGGTGCGGATTTCGCATTATCCTTCAAGGCAGCCCTGGATCTGCGGGATGTACTGGAGAAAATGGAGAAGGCAAAAGAAGATATGCTGCGGATCCAGAAACGGCTGGATGTCATTATTGCTGTGACCAGTGAGGATCTGGAGAACCGCAAGGAGGGATTCAGCGAAAGTCTGGCGCAGAAGAAGGAAGACCTTACTGCAAGTATTACCACCAGAGTGGAGGACCTGAAGTCCAACATTGAGGGCAAGCTGGAGAGCTTCCGCACTTCCGCACAGAAATCTCCCAATCAGTATTTGGAGAGCGTGAAGAACGAGGTCGCCGAGTTGCGGCAGAAGTACACCAGAAGCGTGGCAGACAGAGAGAATGTCAGCAGCTTAAGAGATTTCTTCCAGCGTGACATGATCCGTTCCAATCCGACCATGAGTTCCGAGAAGTTCAAGGAAGCTCTGGAAGAACTGAAAGAGCACTCCAATAAGAAAAATGAATAAAAAGCAGAAAAAAGCATGTCTGTGATGCCCGTTTTTAGGGGGGCGGAAGGGCATGCTTTTTTTGCACATGGAAAATGAGAAAAAAAGGAAAAAATAGGAAGAAATAGGGTTGACAATATAGCGGGGGGGAGTAAACTAAATAACGGTAAAAATAAAATCCATAACATTATACTTAGGAGGAATGAGATAATGAAAAAGAAATTAATCATTGCCGCAGCCATTGCATTCGCAGTATTTGCAATTCCTTACGGCAGCAGTGCACTGTCAACCGTATCTGTAGCAAGTGAGAATAATACGGTGGTTACACCGACCCCTGCACCGAGCACCAAACCGGTAGAAGAGGTAAAGAATGCGGTAGATGCTATTGATGCATCCAAGATTACTGATGCGGCATCTGCAGATAATGCGGCAGTTGCTTTGATAAAGATCGGTTCTCAGGATCTGAAGGAAGCAATGAATGCAGGACAGGATACTGTTAATGATGTTGCAGCCATCGAAGCAGCATACAAAAAGGCAAAGGGAATTAAGGATACTACTCTTGCTAACTCCGGCGCTGTAAAGGCTGTAGGCATTGTTGGTGCAGCATTTGTTGCTCCTGACACAACACTGAGTGTAGAAGCACCGGCGGCTACACCTGAGATTACTTCTTCTACATACGCAGTAACTTCTACTCCCGTATATGTAGAAATCAGCCTGAAGGCTGGTACTTATTCAGTTGAATCTCTGCCTATTCCCGTAGCAGTTACCATTGAGACTCCTGCAGGTGTAGATGGTAATAAGGCAGTGATTTTCCACTTTGTAAATGGTGGACTGGAAGAAATCAAGCCTATTTACAATGCTTCCGCAAACACTTTGACCTTTACTGTAAATCACTTCTCCACTTTTGCTATTGCAGAAGCTAATAATACCGCAACAGCAGAAGGTACTGACAACGCATTTGGAAGATATCGTGACAATGTGGCAAGCGAGATCGCTAATGCCAAGGACGGTGCTACTGTCAAGATCAGCAGAGACAAGAATATCAATGCTCTGCCCAACGATATCATGCAGGCTCTGTACAAGAAGCAGACTGTAGCTCTGGAGCTGGAGTACACCTTCGAAGGCAATGAGTATACGGTAACCATCCCTGCCGGTAAGGCAGAAGACAATGCTATTGAATGGTATGGTCCTCTGTACCTGCAGATGCGTTACGGCAAATAAGTAACCGTAAGGAAATAAAATAACCGGGAAATATAAGGCACTCTTCAGTCAATGAGGGGTGCCTTGTTTTTCAGTCTGAAGGATAATGTAAGCTATGAAGAAACAGGAACAAAATACAAAAGAGACCGTGAGTATGCTGGTTTATGGGTATCTGGTGATTCTTTTTGCCGGTTTACCGCTGTATATGCAGAACAAGCTGGTGATGATCGGAAATGCAAAATATTTGTTTTTCCGGAATACTACGCTGGTGCTGGGGGCTTTTGTGGTGCTGGCTGTGCTGTGGCAGAGGATCCGGGGAGAACGGACAACGAAACGGATGTGGAAGAAAACGGATGTGTTTATGCTGTTGTATCTGGTGTCTGCAATCTTTTCTTATGGAATCAGTCCCTGCAGGGAGGATGTCCTTTTAGGGTATCCCGGCTGGTATATGGGGCTGGTGACCCAGGGATTGCTGGTGGGGATCTATTTTGCGGTATCCCGGTATTATGACGGCAGCAGAAGTATCTGGTGGATCGCCGGGATCACAGCGGGAATCGTGACACTGATCGGACTGTTGAACCGTCTGGACATCGATGTGCTGGGAACTTTCCGCGGAATGGAAAACGGAGAATGGAACCGGACGCAGCTGTTGTCCACCATCGGCAACAATAACTGGTATGCAGGCTATATCAGTGTGACGGCAGGTATCTCTCTGGCAGCAGCTTTTATGGGAAAACAACAGGTCAGAGCACTGGGACTGCTCGGGAGCTTTTTGTTTTTTGCATCGGCTATTACTTCCAACAGTACTACAGCTATACTGGCAGCCTGCGGATTAAGCCTGCTGTTACTGTTGCTTTCTCTGCGGAAGAGAGGCCGGCTGCTGCGGGCGTTGGAGATCCTGATGCTTTTACCGCTTTCGGTATTTATGGTCAGGATGTTTTTGCTGTTACATCTGACCGGCCTGGTGCTGGCAGGGGATGCCGAAAAAAGACTCTTTTTTACCCCGGCCTGGTATGTGGTGTTTGTTGTGGAAGTGGCGGTATATCTGATTTTGCAACTGCGGGAGAGACAGGAGAGAAGTGACCGGCTGGAGAGTGGCCGGGTTTTTCGGACCGTTGTGGGGCTTGCGGTTACGGTGACGCTGGCGGCACTGCTTCTTGGCTGTCTGCTGGTGGCGGGATATCTGCCCGGCAGTGATAAAGTGTCGGAAGTTGCCAACGGCCGACTGGCACTGTGGAAGGTCACGATTCTTACTTACGGAAAAGAGGGACTCCTGTTTCAGATATTCGGTATGGGCCCTGACAGCTTCTATTATGCGCTCTATCAATGGGGCAGTGATGCCATGGACTGGATCAACCGGGGACTTCTGGACAACAATATCTATTCCAATGCCCACAACGAATGGCTGACTCTTCTGGTACAGCAGGGAATTCTGGGAGTCATTGCCTACGGTGGAATCTTCCTCACCGCATTCCGGAACCTTCGAATCTCCGCAACCAGGGATCCCCGGGCACTTGCAGTTTTCCTCGGCCTCACCGGCTATTTGATCTGCTCACTGTTCACTTTTCAACATGTGTTGTCCACACCCTTTGCCTTTGCTCTTCTGGGAATGGCAGAGGGTGTTTTATGTAAAGTCATCTTAATAAAGTTTTAAAGGTTTTTCCTGTTTTTTATTAATCTGTTATCTGCTACAATAAATTCATCAGCGGGACATCTGTGGACAAAGCAGATGTTCTGGCAGCGTAAGGGAAAGCTCCTTGCGCAGGAAGTGTCCGGGCTGCAGCCACCGGCACAGAAATGAGGGAGAGTATGTACAATATATTGATCTGTGATGATGAGAAGGATATCGTAAACGCGTTAAAGATATACTTAAATGACACCAATTATCATTTTCTGGAGGCTTTTGACGGCGAGGAAGCCGTACATATGGTAGAGACGAATGAGGTGCATCTGGTACTGATGGATATTATGATGCCGAAGCTGGACGGCATACAGGCGATGATCAGGATCCGGGAGAAGAGTAATGTCCCGGTGATCCTGCTGACAGCCAAGGGTGAGGATTCCGACAAGGTACTGGGACTTACGGTAGGAGCGGATGACTATATCACGAAGCCTTTTAACCCCATCGAAGTATCCGCCAGAGTCAAATCCCAACTGCGTCGCTATATGCAGCTGGGTGGAGGTACTGTCCGACCGGATGTGATAAGAGTCGGTGGTATCGAACTGGATGACAAGGAGAAAAGGGTGATGCTGGACGGCGAGCTGGTAGCACTGACGCCCACGGAGTATGAGATCTTAAAGCTTCTGATCCAGAATCCGGGACAGGTATTTTCCCCGAAGGAGATCTATACCAGAATCTGGAACGACCTGCCCCTGGGCAGCGAGAATACCGTGGCGGTACATATCCGGCATTTACGGGAAAAGTTGGAAATCAATCCGGCAGAACCCAGATACTTAAAAGTAGTCTGGGGCCAGGGATACAAATGTGAGAAGCAGGGATAAGAGCAGGCAGGTGAGCGGAGCAGCTTGAGGAAATAAGGAGACAGGAATATGGATAACAGGGAAGAAAACAGCAGGAATACAGAACAGGACAGAGTGGATAATCCGGTGGAAAATACAGTGAGTACGATGGTAGAAACAGCTTTGTCAGAGAATAAAAGGGAACGGAAAAAAAGAGAAAAAGCCGAGAAAAAAAAGAATGCGCCGGCACAGGGAAACAGTCTGTTGGGCAGCACAATGGCAAAGGTTGTGGCATTTGTTCTGATGATCGCAGCCGCAATTGTGGGGGTGTTGGGACTCTATGGTACCTGTATGCTTGCAGACAGTGGAGCGTATTCCTCCGGTGAAAGGATGTTTATCCATGATCAGCTGTTGTACCGGCAGGTCAATCAGGATCTGTATCGGATACGCGACTGGTATGAGAATGAGAGCTTGCAGACCATGGAAGCTTATTGCAGGCAGCGGAACATCTGGGTAAAGGTGGAGAGCTACGATCTGGATACGGATGAATTCCTGGGAGAATGGAAGAACGAGGATTATGTAGACAAGACAAATGATCTGACTTACCGGCTGGAGTCCCAGGTGCAGCATAGGAATGATAACACCTATATCAACACAGAAACTTCCTCTGCCTCTGATAGCTATGAAAGTTACGGAAGCTCTGAAAGCTCTGATATCATGGAGCTTGAACCATCTGTCAATACCGGGTCTGATGTGGAAAGCATAACGGCAGCGGAGCAGGAAGCCCTTTCCTCCGGCAATCTGGAGAAATATCTGGATCTGGGGGACAGCGTATCCTTAGGTGGAGAGATTTATGTGCCGGTTGAACGGGCGGAACAATATGCAAAATGGATGATCAAGGATGCCTTAAGTGAGACAGAACGGCAGCAGGAAGAGGCTGCAGAGGAAGCATTAGCAGAGCGTAACAAGCGTATTGTGGTTACCCTGACAGTGAATCCCAGCCTGCCGAAGGAAGACGAATATGCCCTGATCTATCATCAGGCAGAGCAGTTTTATGATAACCGAAATGTGATCCCTGTGGTATGCTGTACGGGAACGATACTGGCATTATTATGCTTTATCTTCCTGTTGTGCAGTGCCGGACATAAGAATGGCAGGGAGGGTATTACCCCCAGTGCGATCCATGAGATCCACCTGGATGTGTATACAGTGGTCGTTATTGTTGGAGCTTTTACCGGTCTGTACCTGGCTTTTGGATGGATCGGTATGAACTCAAGTATGATCAATCTGATCGTTCTGGTGGTACTGTTTGCCGCAGAGGTGATATGGTGCACCCTGTACTGCATGGAGCTGGCTATTCGCCTGAAAATGGGAAAATGGTGGCAGAATACGATCCTGTATAGAGTGTTCCGGTTCTTCGGAAGATTCTGCAAGAGAGTTTTCCACGGTATTGTGAAATTGATCCGTGGGATTCCTATGGTATGGAGAACAGCACTTTTGTGCCTTGCAGTCTGCGTGGTAGAGTTTTTCGGTTTAATGCTGTTTTATAATGATACAGATGTATTACTCTTTTTCTGGGCCATAGAGAAATTTATTCTGTGCGGTGCGATTACTTTTGTGGCATTGATGTGCAAAGAACTGCAGGAGGGCAGTGAAGCATTGGCGGACGGAGATCTGAATTATAAGCTGGATACCTCCCATATGGTATTGTCCTTCAAGGAGCACGGAGAGAATCTGAACCGCATCGGCGAGGGAATTTCCGCAGCCGTGGAACAGAGGATGAAAAGCGAACATTTAAAGACGGAGCTCATTACCAATGTCTCCCATGACATTAAGACACCACTGACTTCCATTATCAATTATGCGGATCTCATCGGAAAAGAAGTGTCCGGTGATGCGAAGGATACCGGAGACGGTGCCGATACAGAGACTGCACAGGAGAGAGAACAGCATATATCGGAGTATGCCGAGGTGCTGCTACGTCAGTCCCAGAAGTTGAAAAAGCTACTGGATGATCTGTTGGAGGCATCCAAAGCTACCACCGGCAATCTGGAGGTCCATCCGGAGGTCTGCGATGTGTCGGTATTGTTGTCACAGGCGGTGGGGGAATACGAGCAGCGCTTTTCTGAAAAAAAGCTAGAGACCATCGTAAAACAGCCGGAGGAGACCGTGAAGGTCATGGCGGACGGCAGACATCTGTGGAGAGTGTTCGACAATCTGTTAAACAATATTTACAAATATGCCCAGACAGGCAGCCGTGTTTACCTGAATGTAGAGCATGACGGACAGAATGCGAACATCATTTTCCGGAACATGTCGGCCTACCCGCTGGAGATGTCACCGGAAGAGCTGGAAGAGCGGTTCACCAGAGGAGACAAATCCCGCCACATGGAGGGCAACGGTCTGGGATTATCCATAGCCAAGAGCCTGACGGAACTGCAGAATGGTGATATGCAGATTGTCACGGACGGCGACCTGTTCAAGGTGGTGATCACTCTGCCGGAGACGGTGTAAACTGTTTCGGTAACTATTCAGCCTCATTCGCAAAATCACGGCCATGCAGCTTTTCTTTTGCAAATGGGATTATTTCGTCAAATAAATTTTCTAAAAATAGTATTGACAAAACAGAAAAGAAAGATTATTCTTAGACACATAAACAACATTCATAAGTTTACCAAACCTGTGAGGAAGAGTAGTAAGCCTTAGGGAATTTTGCAGAGAGCCGTGGATGGTGGGATCACGGTAAAGGAACTTTCGCCGAATGGACTTCCGAGGCTGGCCCGAGAACAAATCAGTTTTAGGCGTCAGCGGGATTCGGACCCGTTATCAAGCCGATGGATATGATAGTATCCAGAGAAAAGTGGACATAATCCGTAAGGATTTGTCAAATTGAGTGGCACCACGATGATGAGCAGGAGCTTATTACCGTCTCAAATGTATAGCAATATACATTTGAGGCGGTTTTTTGTTATGAAAGTCTTTCAATCCACATGACGCTTGTATGCAAATACGAATGTGGGTACAGATGCGAAAGCATCTGGCTTTCATGACAGTGAAAGGTTCAGTAATCTTATGAGCAAACTATTTTATGGTATGCGCTGCATATCATGGTACGCAGGACGTACAGAAAGCGAGGAATAAGATTATGAAGAAGAGAATTTTAGCAGCAGTATTAACCGCAGTTATGGCAATGGGTGCCCTCACCGGATGTGGCAGCACAGGAGGCAAGGATAACTACACCATCGGTATTATGCAGTACGCCGTACACGGATCTTTGGATAACTGTCGGGAAGGATTTTTACAGGGACTTGCCGAGGAAGGCATCGTAGAGGGCGAGAACCTGACGATTGAATATGTCAATGCACAGGCAGACAACGGAACCTCCGCCATGACCGCCAGCAATTTCGTAAGTAAGAAAGTAGATATGATCTGTGCCATCGCAACTCCTTGCGCCATGGCAGCATATAATGCTACAATGAATACGGATATTCCCGTGATCTACACCGCAGTATCCGATCCTGTGGAAGCAGGTCTTGCCAATGAAGACGGTACTCCCGTAGGCAACATCACAGGTACTTCCGATGCGTTAGCAGTAGATGCACAGTTAAAAATGATCCGTGAGGTACTTCCCGAAGCGAAGACCATCGGTATCATCTATACCACCAGCGAAGCAAACTCCATCAGCACCATCGCAGAGTACAAGGCTCTGGCAGGTAACTACGGATTCGAGATCGTGGACAGCGGTGTTACCGCAATGTCTGAGGTGGCTCTGGCAGCAGCGGATGTCGCATCCAAGGTAGACTGCATTACCAACCTGACCGACAATACCGTAGTAAGTGCATTGCAGACCGTACTGGATGAAGCTAATAAAGCAGGCATCCCGGTATTCGGTTCTGAGGTAGAGCAGGTTAAGGCAGGCTGCGTGGCATCCATGGGTCTGGAATATATCGAGCTTGGCAAGCAGACCGGTAAGATGGCAGCGAAAGTCCTGAAGGGAGAGGCAAAGGCTTCTGAACTGAACTTCGAAGTGATCTCCGAGCCCAGCCTGTATGTGAACTTCGCAGCAGCAGAGAAGATCGGTCTGGAATTACCTGAGAACTACAAGACTGATGCTTACCAGTCCTTTGATGAGATCGTGGTACAGTAATCAGGAAATAGCTGCAGACAGGCAGAAAATAATAGAGTAATCCGGATATACAGGATTTTAAGAATGGAGAAAAATATGGCGTTATTATTAAGCGTACTGGAACAAGGAATGATCTACGGCATCCTGGCACTGGGTGTCTACATTACCTATAAAATACTGGATTTCCCGGATCTTACGGTCGATGGCAGCTTCCCCTTTGGGGCTGCCATCACTGTGCGTCTGATCAACGGTTTCGGCGTCCCGGCAATCCTCACCCTTCCCATTGCATTCTTAGGCGGAGCACTGGTGGGAATCTGTACCGGATTGATCCATGTGAAGTTGAAAGTAAGAGACCTGCTTTCCGGTATCATTATGATGACCGGTCTGTATACCATCAATCTGTGGGTGGCAGGCTCCGGCTATGTAGCTATTTTTGATAAGGAAAATATTTTCAACAACAGCTTTGTGAACAGCATTACCCCCTCTTTTTTGTCGAATTTCAAAAATGTGATCATTATTTTCCTGATCACCATGGTGGCAAAATATCTGTTAGACTGGTACATGAGTACCAAGTCCGGATTCCTGCTGCGTGCCGTAGGTGACAATGATACTATCGTTACCAGCCTCGGTGTGGATAAAGGACTGGTGAAGATTGTGGGACTGTCCATTGCCAATGGTCTGGTATCCTTAAGCGGTTGTATCTATGCACAGCAGCAGAGAAGTTTTGAGATTTCCATCGGAACCGGTGCGGTAGTCATCGGTCTGGCCAGCGTTATCATCGGCACCAGCCTGTTCAAGAAGGTAACATTTTTCCGTGTGACCAGCAGTGTTGTGGTGGGATCCATTCTGTATAAGGCATGTGTGGCAGTAGCCATGTTCGCAGGTATCAGCCCTAATGCCATCAAGCTGATCACAGCAGTCCTGTTCCTGATCATTCTGGTGGTCAGCATGGACAGAAAGAAGGTGAAAGCATGCTAGAACTTATCAATATCAACAAGAATTACAATCCCGGTTCGGTCAACGAGCTGTGCCTGTTCAGGGATTTCAACCTTACGGTAAAGGACGGAGAATTCGTATCCGTTGTAGGAAGCAACGGTTCCGGTAAGACTTCCATGCTGAACATCATCTGTGGAAGCATTGCGGTGGACAGCGGCAAGATCCTGATCCACGGAGAAGATATTACGAGACAGAAGGATTATATTCGTCAGCGTCGGATCGGCAGAGTCTATCAGGATCCTTCCAAGGGAACCTGCCCCGGCATGACGATTTTAGAGAACATGTCCATTGCGGAGAATAAGGGCAAGCCTTATAACCTGGGACGTGGTGTGAATAAAGCAAAGCTGGAAGAGTATCGCGAGATGTTACGTCCCTTAAATCTGGGACTGGAAGATAAGATGGGTGTGCAGGTCGGCTCCCTCTCCGGAGGACAGAGACAGGCACTGGCGCTGCTCATGGCTACCATGACACCGATTGATTTTCTCATTCTGGATGAGCATACCGCTGCGCTGGATCCCAAGACTGCGGAGATCATCATGGAGCTCACCGATCAGGTCGTAAAGGAGAAGAAAGTGACCACTATTATGGTCACCCACAATCTGCGCTATGCCGTGGAATACGGTAACCGCCTGATCATGATGCACGAAGGAAAAGCCATCCTCGACAAAGCCGGAGAAGCGAAGAAGACCATCAACACCGAGGAGATCATGGCGATCTTCAACCGCATCAGCGTAGAGTGCGGTAACTAAATGGAAAGTTACGCGAGCAATGAGCCGCGCATAGGCATAGTGAAGACAGCGATGGGCGCTTGCGCACAATTCGCTGTCTTTACTTATGCCGAGATGCGGCGAACGCCGCGATATGAAATAAGATTGGCAGCGTTCTTTGCTGACAATCTTATGAATAGCGTGGCTCATTGCGGATGGTAGTTTCAAATCCACGAACGTCCACAGCAAACGGAACATCCTTCCGCAGTGGGCATCGCGGCGTTTATTATAGCCTACGTTACGAAATGCCCTGTAATTTACGTTTTTTCTCTGCTGAGCCCCGGAAGTTTCCGACAAGCGGGGCGTAATCCATGTTTTTTCTCTGCTGAGCCCCGGAAGTTCCTGACAAGCGGGGCGAAATCCGTGCTTTTTCTCTGCTGAGCCCCGGAAGATTCCGACAAGCGGGGCGTAATCCGTGTTTTTTCTCTGTTGAGCCCCGGAAGATTCCGACAAGCGGGGCGTAATCCGTGTTTTTTCTCTGTTGAGCCCCG
>ENA-UESP01000239-UESP01000239.1-human-gut-metagenome-genome-assembly--contig:-NODE-239-length-49451-cov-12.164358_pt1 | contig 49451 bp, 83 predicted proteins | sample MGYA00243003_ERZ508004 | MGnify/ENA primary metagenome ERZ508004 (study PRJEB26167, sample SAMN06115443) | human gut metagenome | host: Homo sapiens | place: China:Henan | collected 2015-07-29...
ATTAATTATCTATTATAATTAATATAATAAATAGATATCTATTTATTCTCTAAACATTCATCTACTACTCTAAAGTCCATCCATCCGTTAGGATTAAATGAGTTTAAAATCACCCCACTAGACAACTTAACAGAGACCTCTATATCTGTAGTTCTCTTAATAAATGTTACGTAAGGATACCATCCGGGATATCCCCCCTTTCTTACTGGCTCCAGTTTACATCCTGGGTAAAGAGTTTTAAGATTGACGCTCATAACCTTTATCCTTATGCCATAACATTAGATATTTAAGGAATGCTTGGGCTGTTAGCTCAGAGTCACTTGCGTTCTCAGAGAGCAACTCCCAGCCTTCACCATCACGCATAAGCAGGATGATAGCATTTCCTTCCTTAACCAGCTTGCGTACATCACCAGTCTTTTTGTTGGTGAATATCATTATTTATTCTCCAGCGTAATGGGTGTATGTTCTACAACCTCAAAGATATTTGGATAATCTAAAAGTTTCCGCGCAGTAAACATAGAGGGCCACCAAACTATTGTGTCTTTAGAGTAGGATACCCTGCCCTGTATCACCCTGTAATACTGAAGGTTGTATTTGTTTCTGTAGAGAGTCATTTCTTCTTCTCCAATTGATAGAGAGCCTTACGCATTAATTTAATTTTCATTTCTAATGGAATGAAATCATCCTTATAGAATGCGTCAAGCATAGCCTTTTGCTGATTAGCTCTCTTACACACTAAGCATACATTACCAGAGATGTAGCCTAAGTCTGGATTGATGCGTTCAAAGGTAACGAGCGTACCCTTAGTGGGGTCAATAGACATTGTTCTCCCTGAATACGCACACTTGCTATTACTAAACATCTCCTTCAGTTCAAGCGCAGAGATGTTGAATTCCGTATTGGAATAGAAGCAGTCTTGTATCTTCTTAGCAATACGGCGGGCTATGTATTCAAAGGAGAAGGTCATAGCTTAAGCCTCGCTCTTTCCTGTTCCACTTGCTTGCTCACTGCCTTATGACTTCCGTAATGTACATCGCTTTGTCCTGTACTAGAGCTGGGCAATTGAGCGGGAGGAGTGGATTGTTTAAACTTCTTACCACCTTGCTTGTACGTAGTACGCTTAGTGGAAGGTTCATTCTTCAATGGCTTTCCTTCAGTGAGGGGCCATTGGTAGAGAGGTTTAATGCGGGGCATCCATCACCTCCAAATCATCTGGATGGAACATCACCACCTCAGCGCCGTAGACGCAACGACAGCCGTCCTCTCTGACAATGGCTGTAGGGTATTCAGTGCCTGCTTTAACGTCGTCTAGACGCCATACAGTGCGTCCTATCCACTCTTTGTTGTCCTGTCTTTGGACACCAATAACCTTGCATAACATATCAATCACCTTTCAGCTTGAGGACTATCTCTGCCCTTACTGGAATGTAATAATGGCGGTCAGTACGATTGATGTACGCTTGGGCCTCCTCTTTAGTAGCGAAGGTCTGCGTATAATCGTATTGGTCGTAGGTCTTTAGCTTTAATATCCAGACAATCATTGAAGCCTCCTACACCAATCGCACATCCATTGCGAGGTTAACAGTACCTCCCCGCAGTATTTGCAATAGATTGTCGTTACATTCCAAACAACCATTTAACACCTCCCCAAAAGAAAGTGAGAATGCCTTTGATGATTGCGCTGCCTAACAGGAAGTTAAACAGGATGAATCCGAGAGAGCAGGTAGCGAAGAAAGCGATGAGGATGAGATTAAAGATGAATTGCAACATGTTCTGTTCTCCTATGTAATTAATAAAGGGCATTGATTCCCCAACCGAATACCCTTAGTTAATTATATAGCGTCTATTATGTCAACGGGCTTTTCTTCCTCGATACGTGGTACTCTGTTACGCAGCGGATGTAATGTGCCATCGTGATGATAGCATTCTTACTAGCGCTGTTGCTTTAGCATTGTTTAAAAGGAATTGTTTGTTGGGACGTCTCCCACATAGCCCACTTATGCAATGAGCTATAGGGAAGAAGGTCAAAAGGCTGTCGCTGCTGGTGTATATGGGAAATAGATGTGAGCGCTATGCTCTGACATACCGCCTTGCAGATTCTCACGCTTTGCTTGAGCCTTATCGAATACGTGATACATACTCTTAGGCAATGACTTTTCATTGCGTGACGGGGTTAGATTGGACTTGTAATTAGTGATGTTCATCTTCATCCTCCTTTGGAAACTTGTTAATGATGTACGCGTTCAATGCAATATCCGCAACAATAGCAAACAGTATTACAACGCCTAGGATGTATAGCATTAGCATAATACTAAATCCTCAATACGTTCCCACGTGTAACGTGGAGGGATACGCTCACTGGTAGATACATACCCCCAGCCCACCATGCACATAGTCATTCCGTCAACATCCCTTGGGGAAAGCAGGACAGTTCCCTTGTCCTTGCCATTGGTTAAACGTACACTATCGCCGCGTTTCATATTGACCCCTGTAGAAATCATTAATGCGTGACATCATACCATCGGCATAGCCGCCCCTTCCAGTCTCCAAGCAGACCCATCTGTCAAACAGTCTGCTTGTTCTATCCGGGAGAAGCGTATATGTTTTAGTAGTGAACCAGCCCCGCTCTTTAACGATAGCCCCATATCCACGACTATCTCCAAATTTTACGATAGATAAATACCCCATTATGCTGCCTTGTCCTGTGCCTGTGCTGCCAGTTCACCAGTGAGCGCTAACAAATCATCTACACTGATGCCACCAGCCATTACAGCTTTGAGGGCGTCAATGGCCGACACATGCCCGTCCTTTAATGCCTTTTCCGTAGCCTTAGTGAGCTTAGACACGTAGTCCACCGGCTTCGGTTCCATCTGTACGTTATCTTTCTGCCATGACCAAATGTCATTGTCTGGAGTAGCGAGGAATGCACTTACCTTGTCTGCGTATTTGTCAAACTGTTTAGCTTTCAGCTTGCCAAAGATGATTTGAGTGTCAACATCCCCTTCTACGCTGAACGGGGTGAACTCTTTGAAGAAGCGGTTGGCAATACGACGATTGGCCGGAGACAATATTGCCTTGCCTGTTTCATCCACGCCTAACAGCATGTTAACAGGGCGCACGTCTTTGGTTTCAATTACGAAAGCAATTGCTTCGCGGCTAAACTTAGACAATTCAGCCTTGCTGATACGCTCGGATTCACGGATGGTATTGATGGAAGCAATGAGGGTTTCAATAGTAGTTTTAGCCATGATAATCACCTATGTTTGTTGGGGACCGCGTTATTGCAGCGATGATAGCATTTAATCAAGGGCATTGCTAAGAATACCCTTTGTTAAATATTAGCTTACAGCATACCAGCCGCGCTGTGTTAATTGCACGTAGAACACATCCCCGTTTGACAGTTTAACTTTAGCATTACCATGCCTGTCTTTGTCAGTATACACCGCAACAACCTCATGTTGTACCGGCGCAGCGGCTTGACGCTTACAGTTGCCATCGGTGCGGAAAGTTACAATTACTTTGGTGCCTACGTTTGGAAGAGTAGAAGCGTTCATAATTACATCCTTAGTTTATTTGAGTGAACATCATGTAGCTCGCTATCTGGATAGTTAGGCAGTGTACTAATTCCCCACTGTGCCAGCTAACGAGCTATTGTTATTCGCTCTTATGCTAGACGGCCTTATCTGGTTACTCTTTACATGGAGGCGCTAGTAACCCCCTTGTATACCTTCCCCATTTAGCCAGTGACTTTCGCTCACCACACGGGCAACGTTTGCTAGACGTTATGTGCCATCAAATTGTCTACGCTTACATAAATACTTCTATGTTTTCTGCGCAAAGAGCATACCGCTCACACTTGCAATTATTCATACACGTATATGTATGCGTCTAAGGGTTACTGGTAGTGCCTGTATTCTCCGCGCTGGATGATAGCATTTCTTCCGCATCATGCTAACTAGCATATTGAATTGGTCAATGCCGCCGCATCTGGTCCCGCTTGAATACTAACAGGTATTAGTTCCTTGTCAGTGTGAGCCATATTTTTAAAGAGCGTGTGATTGTCACCAATCACGTTGTTACTACGTCAGTGCCTTAGTGGCTTAGTGTTCCTGCCCAGCTTTCGCTGGTGCCTTAGTCCTAACCCGTTCCTGCCTGACTTGCTAACCATACTACCTTACTTCTTACTGCTTGTCAAGCTGTCTGTTTCCTATTCGGTACACCAGACATTTAGCAATCAACCCGTGGCTTTTAACGTCTTTATGCTTGACTGATTGGCTATTGCCTTGCTTGCTTACTACTTAATCTAGCACACTCACTGTCAATGTCAAGCGTGCTATGTTAAGAAGTATTACCTGAAGCATTCTTCTATTGTTGGCTGGCGGCTTACTACTGTGTAGCGGTGTGCGCCGTATTGAATATTCTTTTTATCAGCTATTTTATTTGCTGCTTCGCGGCTGTTGAACCCATCTACTACCGTGTAACCTGTGGTTAGGTCAATTACTTTATATTTCATTTCTTCGTTCCTCTATGTTTGCTTTCTTGTCTCTAACTATACACTAACCATTCCCCTTGTCAACATTCTTTTTCATTCTTTCGATGAATGTGGTGACGACAACATAAGCAACATACATATCATGCTCAGTGCCAAAGGCAAACTTATCCCCAGCATAAGCCTGAATAGTATCGTCGTCACCAGCGTCTACATCTATTAACCATCTGGCCATAATCACCTCACGTGCATCTATGATGCGTCAGCAGTAGCTCAGAGTCACTATCGTTCCTCCTCGCAGTAGTTTCGTGTCGGCACTGCCTCCACTCAAGCAATAGCCCGTGTGCCAATGCACACAACACATACCATATAAACGCACACGCAAGCGTGCGCACGTATGTATATACAGGGGTATAAGAGAATGTGCAAGCTTGCTTGCGTCTATACGACGTAAGTGTATGACTCATAAGGGGAAATAGGCAAGGGCAGGTGAATGAATATGTCGTGAGAGGCATGGCTATCCATACACCACTGTATGTATATACACCACTGTAAATTTAACCAGTGTTATGCAGGAAGTCGATGTAGGGGTGTACGGGGGCTTGGGATTAGGTGCATTGCCCCTTTTTCGAATCTACAAAAAATTATGAGGTACCCAAAAATACTATGCCAGCAGGACGTCCTAAGAAGTACGCTACACCCGAAGAGGCGCATGAGGCCAAATTAAGAAAACTCCGTGAAAGATACGCAGCAAAGAAATCAACTAGTGTTCGAGATTATGACAGAGCGGCCCCTCTTGAAGAATATCGTGGTACGAAGGCATACCGCTTGTACTACAGTTCTAAGAGTAGGTCTAAGAAATATGGACTTCCATTTGATTTAGATGTACATTACATACAAGACCTCCTTGATGTTGGAGATGTATGCCCGCTTCTAGGGGTACCTTATGATGATGGAAAGTATACGCAGAGCTTAGATAAGATTATACCAGAGCTAGGGTACACAAAAGGAAATGTATGGATAGTTTCATACAGAGCAAACTCTATAAAGAATGATGCATCTCTTGAAGAGCTCCAAAGGTTGACAAAAGCTCTAGAAGCTAAGCTGACCTCCTAATAACTATGGCCTGTTCTTTTCCTGGCCTATAGACAACATGTAAGTGAATAAAGGAATAAAAGAAAAATGGCAATAGTGTTAAATGATATTACTAGTGGGTACAACCTATCTAAGATAAATGCCAATTTCCAGAATATTGAAGATTATATTAATGACAAGCTATTAGCTAGAGCAGATACGGGAGTGGCTGGGGGGGCCATGATGGAACGCTCCTTGGATATGAATGGGAATGAAATTCTCAACTATCCAGTGGATGTCACCAACCCTAATAGCTTAGTTACTAAAGCTTATGTAGATGCAGGAGATGCAGCATTAAGCTTAAAAATTGATACAGAAGTATCTAAGACATTAAGATTTCCAGAAGCTGTTCCTGTAATGTCTCAATCGGGGGCTAGAGCTAATAGTCTTCAGGGCTATAATAACCTAGGCTACCCCATTCCAGTATTCTCTATGACTGCAACAGCAGACCTAGCAATTAAACTTGCGTCTACTGAAGATGGTTTAGGAGATGCGTTAATTGGGATGAAGCAGCCTTTAACACAGGCTGTCTCTAGAACACAGCATGACAAGAATACAGAGACTGTGAGTGTTGAAGACTTCGGAGCAATAGCTAACGGCGGAACAGCGGACGCTCATACCAACTCCTATGCATTCCAAAAAGCCCTCACTGCTATTTATAATAGGGGAGGCGGAAAGGTGGTGCTTAAGGGGGGCACTTACTACTTAGACTATCCAATATACCTGAGAAGTAATACAGAGCTAGACTTGTGCGGCTCTACAGTAGTGTTCCTAGACCCAGTGTTTAACAAGGGGCGTGGTGGTATTGTAGTAGGTAGCAGCTACGAAGCTAATAGAGATAAGGCTCTTTCTAATTATGCTGATGGCTCCTATCCAACATCCTCTACAATAAATACAAGCTATGTTAACCCGGCTCTTAAACAATATTTAAGGGATAACCAATCGTTCCTAGAAGCTGAGAATTGCCGCGTACATAATGGTAAATTAATAGCTCAAAGGACAGCTACTACAGGCACTGGGGGCTATGGCGTTAACTTTGTGAATGCGCAAAACTCATTTGCGTATGACCTGTACTTTGAAGGATGGACGCAGGCTATTGGTATGGGCAGTGACGGTACTCCTGAAACTCCTTCTAACCATGACTGCCATGCATACAACTTAACTGTGAATGGCGGGGATGTATCTACTACTTACTATTCAATTGGGTTTATCTCCAACTCAACTGCGTGCTCTATTACTAATTCAACACATGTTAAAGCTCTTCCAACAGGAAGTAATAACGGGTCAGCAGTAGCGACCAACTATGTAGAAGATTGCTATTTTGATAATATTAATATTATTAATCTGGGCAGAACAGTTTCTTCTGAAGGGCTTTTGCTTAACAACGCTAAAGGAACTAAAGCTTCTCGCATCACTGTGTATAATGCTATTTCTGCGGTATCTACTTTCTATACGGATACTTCTTTTAATGACTCTGCTAAGCCCAATCATATATCTGATGTATATGCTAATGGCTGTGACTATGCACTTTCCCTTCGCGGAAAATACGCCATAGTGGATAACGTTACTAGTGCGAACGTAATAGCTGAAGTTTATTTTGGTAACAACAACGCTACTAATAACACTCTTAAATTTACACCAGCTTCAATGGCCTTTGGCGGAACAACCTTCCCAGCTAACTTCTTAACAGCTAATACTGTTAAGGGCTGGCGATATCAATATGCGTATCTACGCCCCACTAAAATGCTTGTTAATGACAGAGTAGATACCACTACAACTGCTGGTTCTAAAGCCGTAGCAACAGCCGCAGGAAAGAATTTAGTATTTAGTTATGAACTCCCGTCTTATATGAAAGCTGTTAATGATATAAGAATGTTTTTAACTTTTAATACTGGCTCTTTAACTGCCGGGTCTGTTATGACAATCTCTTTGCGTAGAATGGTGGCATTTGATGGTAATGTTACAGAAACACCTTATGTAGAAATGACAAATAGCCGCAGCTCCACTTCTGATACTCTGGTGGATACAAGCTTAGTGGCTCAAGTATCTGGCACTACTCCAGGTTGGGTATTGGCTGAAGATACTACACACGGACTAGCAAACTCATGGCAGCTGTATATAACGGCTAACAACAATGTTATTAACAACTATATTAAAGAAGCCCGTATTGGCTTTTGGGGGGAATAATGAAAGGGACAAGTTCTAAAGACGCAGATGTTTTATATAAAGGGATTCTTGAATATTATGCCAATATTTCTGGACTTAGCATTTCTGGTGAACAGTTACAAACTAGAGATTCTTTTATAGAAGATGGGGCTCTTATTTGTGAAGACTCTTTGGATGAAGAAGTTTTAAAACTCCAAGAAGATTTTATAACATTCAAGGGGAATGTTCAAGAAACTAATAAAATCGTTGAGAGTGCTATATCTTTACTCAAAGGGCTGTAATAATGGATAAATCTAATCTTAAGACAGCCAATGGAATTCCTTTGACACAGGGACTGTTTTTAGAGATAGGGTATAAAGAGTATGCAGTGTTCACCACAAAGGATGAAGACTATGAATACAATGGGAAGGTATATCCTTCCCTTAAGCGTCTTTATCTAGAAATGGAAGATGTTGGTGAATATGAATTTGCTACTACTTATCTTCTGGGTTGGAATCATTGGCAGCGTCTGTGTAGCAACAAGGAAGTTGCTAAACACGTGGATGAGTGGCGTTATGAGCTGGAGCTAAAGCTCCGCTCTAAAGCTATTAAGAGCATACTTAAAAAGACCAATGTAGAGCAGGGTATCAACGCGGCTAAGTGGATTGCTGAGAAAGGGTGGGATAAGCGTAAAGCAGGGCGTCCTACCAAGGAAGATATCCAGAAAGAAACGCGTATTCAAGCTGACTTGGACAGGCAGTTCCAAGAGGACCTTAAACGACTAGAAGGCAATCTATAATGAACTATGAGCTTGGTTTAAAATTTGAAGCTGCTAGTGCAGAGGAGGCTGAGTTAATAGCTGAATTCCTTCTAGTATCGGTGGTGAGTAATATTAAAGCTAGCCTAAATGTATATAAGGCTAATAGTGCCTTAGAAGTGGATATTCCTGATATCTATCAGCGCTTAAAAGTCTTGGAGGAATAATGGAAGATTGGTTGAGGGATGCGTACACAGCAATAGAGCGTATGCCTAAGCCTGTTCAGGAGATTAGGGAATTAGCCAAGGAGGACCTGTTTACATTTGCTAGACTGGTCCATCCCGGCTATATGTACGGGGATATTCATAAAGAGTTCTATCGCTGGATACAGGAATACAATCTCTATGGAATGGGAGAAGGGCTGTCCAGTAACAAACTCATTATGCTTCCACGTGCCCACCTGAAGAGTCACATGGTTGCTACTTGGTGCGCATGGATGATTACTCGTCATCCTGAAATTACTATTTTCTATGTCTCTGCAACTGCAGAACTGGCATTAGTTCAGCTTAGCGCTATTAAGAACATTTTAGAAAGCTCGGTGTATCAGCGTTACTTCCCAGAATATATTCATCCGCAGGAAGGCAAGCGGGAGAAGTGGACAGAAACTAAGATACACATTGACCATCCACGTCGCCGTCAGGAAGGTGTACGTGATGCCACAATCGCTACAGCAGGTCTTACCACTAACACCACAGGATGGCACGCAGATGTTATCGTAGCGGATGACTTGGTGGTTCCTGAGAATGCGTATACGGAGAAAGGTCGTGAGGATGTAAGTAAGAAAGCCTCCCAGTTTACCTCTATCCGAAATGCTGGCGGATTTACTCTAGCCTGCGGTACTCGCTACCACCCTAGCGATATCTACGATACTTGGCGCAAACAGACCTATGAGCTGTATGATGAAGACGGTGTAGTGTTAGACTACTCTCCTGTATGGGAGATTAAAGAATACGCTGTAGAGACCGACAATCGCTTTATATGGCCTCGTGTAGTACGTCCTGACGGTAAAGCCTTTGGGTTTGACTTACAGGTATTGGCGCGTATTCGTGCGGAGTATGAGGACAAGGTTCAGTATTACGCACAGTATTACAACAACCCAAATGACCCAGGCTCTGCCCGTATTACTGACGATAAGTTCCAATACTATGACCCTAAGCACCTTTCCTATGATGGACATTGGCACTACAAGGATAAACGTCTTAATGTCTACGCTGCTGTAGACTTTGCATATACCACAGGTAGACGCTCTGACTATACAGCCATTGTAGTGATTGGGATGGATGCGGATGGGGATGTGTATGTTTTAGATATAGACCGATTTAAGACAGACAGAGCTATAGACTATTACAAGCATATCCGCTCACTCCACTCTCGTTGGAACTTCAAGAAACTGAGAGCAGAAGTTACAGCTGCGCAGATAATCATTGTCAATGACTTAAAAGACTTCATCAAGAAAGATGGAATGTCTATTTCTATTGATGAGTTTCGCCCTAGTTCTAAAGAGGGTACTAAAGAGGAGCGTATTGCTGCGGCCCTTGAGTATCGTTATGAAAACTTACAGATGTGGCATTTCCAAGGTGGATATACTCCAGTGTTGGAAGAGGAGCTGAAACAAGCCCGTCCTGCTCACGATGACGTGAAGGACAGTTTAGCCTCTGCCGTGTCAATAGCCGTAAAACCTTCTCAGAAGCGTTCTGGGGCGTTTTTTACTAAATCTAATAGACTGCCTACCCATAGCCGCTTTGGTGGCGTTAGCAGGTGATACAGGAGCTTTAAATGGCAAGTAAAGTAGCCAGCCTTACTTCAGAACTACATCCAGACAATGCATCGGACTGGATTGTACGTCTGTGGGACAATTTTCACAACCAACGCCGTGTTAAAGTAGATGAGTGGAAAGAACTGCGTAATTACATCTTTGCCACAGATACACGCTCTACTTCCAACCAAACGCTGCCTTGGAAAAACTCTACTACGATTCCTAAGATTTGTCAGATTAGGGACAACCTACATTCAAACTATATCAGTGCTCTTTTCCCTAATGATAATTGGTTATTATGGGAAGCGGCAGATATGGACAGCGCTACTCGTCAGAAAGCGGACACCATCAAGGCGTATATGGATAATAAGACGCGTATGGGCCATTTCCAGACAGAGATGAGCAAGCTGCTGTATGACTATATCGACTATGGCAATGCCATCGCTACAGTAACCTTTGAGCGTAATTACCACGAACTTAATGGGGAACTTATCTCTGAATACGTTGGACCTCGCGTCTACCGTGTTTCTCCTCTGGATATTGTTTTTAATCCATTAGCTGCTACCTTTGACGAGAGCTTCAAGATTGTACGCTCTGTACGCACTCTAGGGGACCTTGCAAAGCTTGCTAAGACCAACCCTGACCAAGCCTACTGGCAGAAGGTAATAGACGACCGTGAGCGCTTACGTGAGCATTTTGGGGCATACACGATTGAGGACTGGGATAAGTACGAAGGGTTCCAAGTAGATGGCTTTGGAAACATGTACGAATACTACATGTCAGACTTTGTGGAGATTCTTGAGTTCTATGGGGACTGGTATGACATTGCCAATCGTGAGCTGCACGAGAACGTTCATATTGTAATTACAGACCGTCGTGCGGTGCTGCACGAAGAACCTATTCCTAACTGGTTCGGCACCTCTCCATTCTTCCATGTAGGCTGGCGTTTCCGCTCTGATAACTTGTGGGCTATGGGGCCTTTGGATAACCTCGTTGGTATGCAATATCGCATCGACCACTTGGAAAACCTTAAAGCGGATGCTATGGACCTTGCTGTCCACCCAATGCTTAAGATTATTGGTGATGTAGAAGACTTTGATTGGGAACCGGGAGGTCGTATCTATCTAGACAGCGACGGGGACGTTCAGGAGCTTGGCATGGGCCTCAATGGCGTCATTGCAGCCAACAACGAAATTAACCTCTTAGAACAGCGTATGGAGACGTATGCAGGCGCTCCTCGTGAAGCTATGGGGATTCGCTCTCCCGGAGAGAAAACTGCATTCGAGGTTCAACAACTCCAGAATGCCGGGGGCCGCATCTTCCAAGAGAAAATTACCAATTTTGAGATTGAACTCTTAGAACCTGTTCTTAATGCTATGTTAGAAACTTCTCGTAGGAATATGGATGGAAGTGACACTATCCGCGTAATGGATGGGGATACCGGAGCGGCGTTGTTTGAGACAATCACCAAAGAGGATATTGTAGCTACGGGACGTTTACGTCCAGTGGGCGCCCGTCACTTTGCTAAGCAAGCCCAAGACCTGCAGAACTTAATGGGTGTATTCTCTAATCCAGCTGTTACGCAGATGATTGCCCCTCACGTATCTGCCATCAATCTTACGCAGTTCATTGAGGATGTAACAGGCCTTAAAGGGTATGACATCTTCAGTCCTAATGTGGCTGTTGGAGAGAACCAAGAGACAGCTCGTCAGGCTGGTCAGGCCCAAGAGGACTTGGCTGTTGAACAATCTGTTGGTGCAGGGGGTATGTAATGAATACGCTATGGACTAAAGGGTTGAAACGCGGAAGTCAAGAGGCTAAGGATATTCAGGACGCTTTCAAGGCGTCCTCCTTCCTGAGACGAAGAATGATGGAGATGCTCCAGTCTATGTTAGACGAGGAGCTTTCTTCTAAAACTTCTGATAACGCGTATGACAACCCTAATTGGGCATTTAAACAAGCTGATTCAGTAGGTTACGCGAGAGCCATCAAGAGAATGATGTCTACGCTAGAAGAAAAAGAAAAAAATATTTAATAAAAAGTTGTACGAACTTGCAACTAAGAATGGTTATATAGTATGGGGGATTTAGGGGGCATAGTTAATTATATAATATTTAATATAATAATTAATTACTCTTAAATCTTCTATAATAATTAAAGTATAAACCCTTATACTTAACTACTAGAGAGATTTGACATGTCTGATATCTTTGAACAGAAGCCAACTACCCAAGAGGCTCCTGAAGTAACTAATACGTCTTCTGCGGACATCTTTGCCCACCAGCTTATGTCCATTAAGAATGAACGCGGTGAACCTAAGTATAACTCGATTGAGACTGCTCTTGATGCGTTAAAGCACAGCCAAGAATACATCCCCCAGATTAAATCTGAGGCGGAACGTTGGAAGGCAGAAGCTGAGCGTCTCCAAGCAGAACTTGCACAACGTGCGTCTATCGAAGATACTATCTCCAAGTTCACCACCCAACGTACACCTGAAGCACCTTCTACCACCACTGAAGCACCGAAGGCGTTGGATGAAAGCGCTGTTGAAGCAATGTTACAGCGTGCTCTCACTGCTCGTGAGCAAAAGCAATTAGCCGAACAGAACCTTTCTGCGGTATCTGCTCAGCTCACCCAGAAGTATGGTGAGAAAGCAAAAGAAGTTCTAGCCAGTAAAGCTGCTGAATTGGGAATGTCTATGGAGAGCGTAAAACAAATCGCAAGCTCCAGCCCATCTGCGGTATTAGCATGGTTTAACACTTCCTCTCCTGCGCCTTCAGGCGCTCCTGTGCGGTCAACAGTATCGCTCCCGGACACACCTCGAGACACCGAGTTGAAAAGTCCGAGTAAGTCGCTGCTCCGTGGAGCCTCATCTAAAGACCAGATTGAGTTCCTGAAGAAGATTAGGGAAGAGGTTTATCGGAAACACGATATTGACAGTTAATCTGTCTCCTCTGATTATTAAGGAAATTAAATGGCTCAATTAACTACTAACACCACTGCCTTCATTGAAGCAGAGCAGTATTCCCAATTTATTCTGCTCAACCTTCATGACGGTCTGCTCGGTGAGCAGTTCTACCGCAACGTAACCGACTTCGGTTCTGGTACTACGCTGCACATTAAAACCATCGGTTCTGTAACCGTACAGGATGCGGCAGAAGACGTTCCGCTGGTTTACAACCCGATTGAATCTGGTGAAGTAACTCTTACCATCACTGATTACAAAGGTGACGCATGGTATGTTACTGATGACCTCCGTGAAGACGGTGCCCAGATTGATGCACTGATGGCTCAGCGTGCTGCTGAAGGTACTCGTGCTATTCAGGAAGTGTTTGAAACTCGCTTCTTGGCTACTGCTAACGCAGGTCAGACTAACGCCAGCCCTAACACCATTAACGGCTTCCCACACCGTATCGCTTCTACTGAAACCAACAACGTATTTGCTCTGAGTCAGCTCATTGCAATGCGTCTGGCTTTCGATAAAGCTAACGTCCCAGACACCGGTCGTGTGTTCATTGCTGACCCGATTGTTGAAGCTACTCTGAACGGCTTAGTTACCATCACTCACGATGTAACTGATTTCGGCGCTAATATTCTCCGTAGCGGTCTCGCTTCTGGTATGCGCTTTGTTCAGCAGCTGTTTGGTTTCGACATCATCCTGTCTAACCGACTGCCTCATGGTACTTTCTCTGATGGTACTACTTCTGTATCCAATGCCGTAGCAAACATTGCTATGTGTGTTCTGGATGACCAGACTAAGCCTGTTATGGTTGCATGGCGTCGTATGCCGAAAACTGAAGGTGAACGTAACAAAGACCGTCGTCGTGACGAGTTCGTTACCACCTGCCGTTACGGTATGGGCGTACAGCGTGTTGACACCCTTGGTGTTATCATCACTTCTGCTGTTAACTACTAAGGAGAATTTTAATGGCTTATGAAAAAACTAGCGGCTTAGGGGTTAACAACTTCTACGGCCCGCGTACTGCTACTGGTGCTCAAGGCCCGGACGAAAGCTCCGGTGTGCTGAATTCCTTTGTTTGGCAGTATGATTCCTCCGCCCTGCTTGATGACCGCTTTGTAATCCCGGCTGGCTCTGCCATTGTCGATGTTATGAAGCCTGCTGGTGTCACCGCTGTTACAGTTGGTGGTACGGCAGTTACAGCTGCTACTTGGGCTGCCCCTGTGATTGCAGGTGGTGCTGTAGCCCTCACTGGTGCTACTACTGGTGACAAGGTTATCATCACTTATCAGAAAATTGTTGGCGCTCTCGCAGGTGCTTAAGAACTCTGGGGAGGCTTCGGCCTCCCTTTTTTGTTTCTATGGAGAGATAGATGGCAAAGCTCACCCTTCTTGATATCACTCAGGATATTTTAAACGACCTCTCTGCTGACCCAGTTAACTCCATAGACGACACAGTGGAGAGCCAACAGGTAGCTCAGATTGTCAAGAGCACATATTTCGCTTTAATGCATGTGCGCAATTGGAGAGGCAATCAGCAACTTCTCAATCTAATTGCTTCGGGAGATGATTCTCTTCCCACACATGTAACACTTCCAGAGAACCTCAGCGAACTCTCCTTTGTCAACTACGATTGCCGCTTACAATCAGACAACAGGAAAGTGTACAGGGCTGTCAGGTATGTCTATCCAGATGAGTTTCTGCGTAGACAGAATCAGTATGATGACACTGTAGATTATATCGATGTCATCCAAGACCCTTCAGGTGTACAGCTCCTCATTCGTAACGATATGCCTCCCACGGTATGGACTTCCTTTGATGACAAGGTGTTGGTGTTTGATTCCTACAATAAGAACGTGGAGGACACCATCCAGAGTTCTAAGATACAGGCAATGGGCTATGTAACTCCTAACTGGTTAATGGAAGATGATTTCATCCCTGTGTTGCCAGAGGAAGCTTTTACGCTGTTGCTGGAAGAGGCTAAGAGCCGTGCTTCCATGAAACTCAATCAACAGGCTGACCAGAAGGCTGAGCAGGAAGCTGTACGACAGAATCGATGGCTTGCCGGTAAGCAATGGAGAGCCCACAAAGGAGCCCGAACACCAAACTTCGGTCGCCGGGGATATAAATGATTATTGAATATAAATCTTATTTCATCAAAGGGAATGGGATGGGGATGTACACCATCTCTAATGTAGGCAAAGGAGTCCTCGCTTCACTGTTGCGGGGCTTATACACCTCGCCGTCTTTCGCTATGTTAGCGATTGACGCTTATTTGGATGGTAAGGCGGACAAGAATGGCAAGACAAACAGCGGCGATTGAGGTTAACACCTTTGTTCGTGGGATAATCACAGAAGCCTCCCCATTAACATTCCCAGAGAGTGCGTCTATTGACGAGCAGAACATGGTCTTGAATAAAGATGGTTCTCGTGAAAGGCGCTTAGGGATGGACTATGAGAGCGGCTTCACCACCTTCTCAGCTAACGTCTCTGCGGCAGAGAATCCAGTGTTCAATTCCTTTGTGTGGAAACAGCCGGGAGGCTTCACTGAGAGTGAATTCTCTGTGGTGCAATCAGGACGTAGGCTCACCTTTATTGATAACACAGCGACAGTGCTTAGCGCTGCTGTAAAGGCCACCTACGACATTGGTAACAACGTCACTAGTAAGATATCCCTAGCAGCTGTTGACGGAATCCTAGTGGCTGCCACGGGCTCTGGTGACATATACGCATTTGACTATGATGGAACTAATATCTCCCAGACTACTTCACGTCTTAAGATACGAGATATGTTTGGGGTAGAAGATATAATCAATGGTCAAGACCTTCGTACAGGGCAGGGAGTACAGGTAAGACCTTCTGTTCAGACCGACGCTCATATATACAATCTGCGTAATCAAACTTTCGCCTACCCTCGGTATCGTGGTGATGGGGATGATGCTGAAACTTCTACTTGTCCTATCTTCTCTTTCCATGAGGAGGAGGGGACATTCCAAGCCAACTCTGACAACCTAATTACCTATCTGTACGCTAACGCTAACGACAGCGATGACCGCAATACCCGTCGATACTTCCAGAAAGATAACCTGAATAACCCACTGGGTACTAACCTAGCCCCTATGGGATTCTTTATTATCGATGCTATGAACCGTGGGGCATCCCGTTTAGAGGCTGTACATGATTTATATAACACATACCCAGAACTCCAGTACCCAATTACAACCTTGCCAACAGATGCCACTCCCGGTGGTGCTTCTGTAGTAGCTACATATGCTGGACGTGCTTGGTTTGCCGGGTTCAGCTCTCAGGTTGTAGATGGGGATAAAGAGTCTCCTCGTATGACTTCCTACGTTCTGTTTAGTCGCTTAGTAGATAAGATTTCCGACATCTATAAATGCTACCAAGACGGGGACCCAACCTCCTCTGAGACACCAGACTTGGTGGACACAGACGGTGGCTTCTTACGACTGGATGGGGCCTACAACATCTCAGCAATGGTTAACGTAGGTGATGCCTTGATGGTTGTAGCTGAGAATGGGATGTGGAAGATTACAGGGGGAAGTGGCTATGGTTTCTCCGCCACCAACTACATGACCACCAAGCTGGCTGAATACGGATGTATTTCTCCGGGCTCCGTAGTGTTAGTGGATAGCACATTTATGTATTGGTCTGAGGATGGCATTTATCATGTCACTAAGAATCAGTATGGGGATTGGGCTGCTAATAACATTTCTAACACTACAATCCAAGACCTATATGATGACATAGCCTACGGCAATAAAGTTGCTTGTCAGTCCACATACGACCGCTATACACGATGTGTAAGATGGATGTTTAATAATCTGGCGTCCTCCTCTGGTTCTACTAGGGAGCTGATTCTAGATGTTAACTTATCCGCGTTCTATATATCGGATGTAGCACCTGTATCTGGAACATTTCCTAGAATGGTTGCCTATGTAAAAACTCCTCCATTTAAAGTGACTACGGAATCTACGCAGGTAATTGCTGGGACACAAGATACGGTGGTTGATTCCTCTTCTAACACTGTGGTGGTACAGGATTCCTCTGTATTATCTGGGGTGTCTGAGACGTATTTCGTCACTATAGACAGCGAGCAATCTGGGGACCTCAAGCTTACATTCTCTTATTATAGGGACGGCACATTCACGGACTGGGTAAGTAAGGATGGAACAGGTGTTGATGCAGCAGCATATTTGCTAACAGGTTGGACTGGCGGAGGGGATTACCAGCGTCAGAAACAAGCTCCTCTGCTCACTGTATATTGTATTAAGACAGAAACAGGGTTTGATTCAGAGTATGAACCAGTTAATTCCAGTTCTGTATTAGTGCAGGGTCAGTGGAGTTGGACAAACTTAGCAGACTCTAACAAATGGACCTCAACATTCCAAGCTTACAGGCATACACGTTTGTGGGCCCCAGAGGACAACTCTTCCCCATTCAACGATGGGAACCATGTAGTTGTCACAAGGAATAGGTTGAGGGGCAGAGGGAGAGTGTTGTCGCTGTTATTTAAAACAGAGCCTAAGAAAGCGTTTAAACTTCTCGGGTGGTCGCACGTAATGATGGTTAACGGGAGCGTTTAATGGAAAGTAGAATTGAAGACCTCTACGTAGGAGATGACTTCTATGCAAGAGGTGAATACGCTGGAGGTTTTCTTTTCTTCCATTGCGAGTTGTATATTCACAATAAATCTACTATTAAGAAAATAAGACAGGCCCTTAGAGAAACTATTGAGCAGGCTAGAGAGATGGGATATGACAAGCCTGTCTTCTCTTATGTGGAAGAGGGTCCTAAAGGAAAACTCAGTAAGATGGCTGGAGGGGTGTTATGTAATACCTTTGAGGCCGAGGGTAAAAGATTTGAGGTGTACGTATGGGAGTAGAAACAGCGGCTATTGTGGTTGCTGCCGTTGGCGCAGCCGCTACAACTTATAGTGTAACTGAACAACATCGCCAGTCTAAGAGGGCTGCGGCTGCTCAGGAAGAGGCATCAAATATTTCTGAGGCCCAGCAGAAGAATGAAGAGATGAACCAGCGCAGGCAGCAGGTAAGGCAACAAAGAATTAGGGCAGCACAGATAGAGCAAGGGGCCGCTAACCAAGGGGCCTCGGATAGTTCAGGAGAACTAGGTTCCCTTTCCGCTCTCTCTTCAAATGTCGCCAGTAACCTAGCTACAATGTCTGGGCGTTCAGCAGCGGCATCGGGAATCTATTCCGCTAACCAGAGGGCAGCTAATGCGCAACAGGCGGGGCAGACAGCAGCAGCTATCGGACAGATTGGCGGTTTGGCTATGAACCTAGCTGCTCCAAAAGCTGGAGAGGGGTTGGCTAATTTGTTCAGTGATGGGACTTCCTCCCCTTCCTCTGGGACCAGTTCCTCTTAAGTTTCAATGTAGATAAGGAAAACCAATGGCAGAGCTTGACCAGTTTAACGCAGGCGCAACTAATGATTTGGCAGACTTTCAAACTGACGACCAGCTTGCTGCTCCGGTGACGAACGCAAGCTCTAACCAAAACATTGCTGCCCATGTATCAATGCTATCATCCAATCCAGGAGATACGGCTGGTACATATAACACCATTCGTGATGAATACGACACGCTTGGATACAGCCCTACAGCTGACGAAGTAACTAAGGCAGCTAAGGAAGATAACACACAAGCCTATCGTCGCTCTTCTGTTGACTTCTTAACCAACCCGGCAGTGGCTGATGAATTTAAAGCTAATGCCCTTGCTCGTATCAACGACCCCAACTCAGACTTATATCGTCTACGAGCTATGGTTGGTACGCAGGAAGCAGCGAAGCCAGCTCCGAATGAGACACAAGAAGCGGCTTCCATGAGGGGTGTGTGGGCAGCAGGCATCAACACTGTCCTTGAATACCAGCGTGAAAAGCAGAAGATTTATAATCAAATGCAGCTGGAGCAGGACGCTACTAAAACTGCCACCTATGTGGGGATGGCTGAAGACCTTGTTCCAACTGTGTGGGGGTACAAAGCCGCATCTCTGGCGCAGGATATTGCGGGGGGCGGGGTATTATCTAAAATCTGGGGAACAATTCTCCCCGGAGAGGCCACAAAAGAGGCAGCAGACGCGTTTAACAAAATCCCATTTGAACAACGTGCCGCCGCTCTCCAGAAAGTTGTAGACATGGCTGCTGAACGTGGCTCCACTATCCTCCTCCCAGAAGAGCGTGACCACGCCAACTTCGCGTTGGTGCGTAGTATGACTGAAACAGGCGATTTTGATGTCACTGACAGGACTGTTGCCAACGTAATTGGGGTATTGGATGTAACAGGGTTGCTGGGAGCCATTAAACTTGTTGGCGGGACGGCTGCGGCCGCCACAAGAACATTGCGAGCCGGCGATGACCTAGCAGAAGGGGCCCGGTTTGGAGGAGGTTCCCCAAGAAGGCCGTCTCCTCAGACAGACTGGAAAACTGGAAAACAAGAGGGCCCTCGTACATTCGACCAAGAGGGGAATCTGGTTACAGGGAATGAGGTAGCTGTCAGTAATGCCCGTAGGCAGTTCACCACTACTGATGTACAGCCCACATCTCTCTCGCAGGTAATTAAAGATGCTAATCCAGAAATGGCTCGTAATCTTTTTCAGGCTGTTGAAAAAGACACTACTGGAGATATCGCAAATGGTGCTTTTGGTGCTAGTCGTGAAGATGCTATTGCACATAGCGTCTCCCCTCAAGTAGCCACCGAAGGCGGGTCGGTCTCCTCCAAGACTTCCCACCCAGAGCGTAATTCAGACTTTGAGTTCATGCCTGATGCTGACGTTATCAACTGGTATTCCAACAGCTCTGGCTTCTCCCATCTCACACTGGCTGAGAAAGCTGCCCTAGACGCTAACGTAACCAATGACTTCATGAACACGCTTGGCATGGTGGCCCGTAAAGAAATGTCTTCTATTTCTGCGGAAGGGGGGCCTCTTAACATTAAAGCCGTATATGGCCCATCTGATAGCGGATGGTCTAGTGTTAAAGATGCTGTAGACAAGGCTCAGTATGCACTACGTAAATATGGCATAACTCAGGATGAGATTGAAATCCTAGTTCGTAGGGGGGATGACTATGCCCCTATATCTAAGGAGGACAAAGCCGCTCTTCTAGCTGGGAAGGGGGAGGAGCTTAATGGGGACTACCTGTTACAAATTAGCCATAAGTATAACTATGACCACTTAGATTTGGACGCACCGCAATTCAGCTCTCTGGATGTTAAATGGAACTATACAGACCGTTTTTCAAAAGCTCCGGGCTCTTCCGGGGAGGGGTCTTTTACCACTAACCTGTTCACGCCCGATTCCATCTACCATCCTGACTTAATGAAAGGGGCAGTAGTAGCAGGGACTCGTGGGGCACGTCTGGAGAAGCTGCTGCACAAAGCTGCCGATGACTTTATCAAAGGAACTAAGACCTTAAACTGGGGACGTGTCCGAGCCTTGGATGATAAAATCAAGGAGATGAACTTCAAAGGGCAGCCTTTGAATTATGCCCAGTTGCGTGCAGAGGGATTCAGCCAGAAAGAGATTGGAATGCTCGAAAGCTGGAAGAGCGTACAAGATACTAACTGGTGGCTTAACAACCAAGCTGTGGTTCGTAACTACGAGAAACGTGGATACGGTCTGTTGGAGATTCCAGAGGTAGGATTCAAAAAGGCCGCCCGCGATTTACCAGCGTCCCGTGTTGCCGATAATACCACTGTCTATGATGCTATTACAGACACTGTGCGTAATCTGTCCCGTCATGAGATAGATACCCTGTACGCTGAGGGAAAAGCTGTTTCTAAAATGGCTCACTCTATTGATGTGAACGGGGTAAAAGCTCTACACGTCATCAACCCTAATGCAGCAGGTAAAGGTTATATCAGGGCTTTCCGTCAGGATGATGTAATGCTCAACTATCGCCATGGCTACTATGCTGTACGCTATAAAGACCCGCACTTCATTGAGCGTAAGGTGACGGATGGCTCAGGTAATGTGTCTTGGGAAGCTATTGCTACGGCGCCCGACGCAGTCAGCGCCAACAAGTATATGAAGAGCATGACAGAGAAAGCCGGGGGCGAATACCGAGTCCGAGGAGATTATCGTGGAGGCGATAGGGATAAAGCGGAGGGGCAGGTAATGTTATCCGGGGGAATGTCTGCGGAGCGTCTACGTGGCAAGCGTTTAGAGAATGCTTACGGGACTAATGCAGGCATGGAACATATGCATATCCAATCCCCTTCTGAGAGCTTGATGGCATCAATCAGAGCCTTGTCTGACCGAGTGTCTTACCAGAACTGGAGTGATACAGCTAAGGCGCGTTTCATGGCCCAGTTTGGGGAAGTTCTTCCTACCGTTAAAGGGCAGCAGAAGTTTCCTCGCACCGTGGATGAGATTGAGGGAACCAGCAAGCTAGCAGCTGATGCGCGAACCACGTGGGAGTATATTAGGGCGCAGGATAATGGATATACCAACCGAGTAGATGACCTCTACAAGGGAACTGCTAACGGGGTAGCTACTGCACTAGGTGAGGCAGGTTTTGGTAGATTGGAGCGTACAGTCCGAACCGCATCTGACTGGAGCCCAACCACTACTGCCAAGTCTCTGGTATACAACCTCTACTTGGTCATGGCACCGCTCCGGCAGTTGGTAGTTCAGTCTGCCCAGTCTTTAGCTCTATTTGCTATTAAACCAGCAGAAGGGCTCAGGATGGTTGACGACCTGATATTATACTCATTGTATAATGCCCGGAATGGTCAGGTGTCAAATCAGGTTCTTAAAATGTACGGGAGAGATGATAAGTTTCTAGACATGGTGGAATCCTTCCGCAATAGCGGCATGGCAGACGCTGTTAGTCATAATGAATTTATTGATTCAATGAAGACATTGACTACCAACGCCTCAACCACAAGAGCGGCAGCAGCTAAGGATATTATTACATCTCCTGTTAGGAAGACATTAGGGATAGCGCGTAAGTACGGTTTTGATTTAGGGGAGCATATCAACCAGTTTATGGCGTATAAGACTTTTTATTACGACAAGCTGGGAGGTAAAGTAGGGAAAGCTACTCCGGCAGAGATTGAGGACATAATCCATAAAGCACGTAATTTCACAGGTAACTTTGATAGACGTGCTGGGGTTATGCCGTACACCCGTGCATCTGTGGCTATGGTTACTCAGTTTATGAACGTTCCTCATAAGTTCATCAGCTTAGTCACCACTAACCGTGTACTTAGTACCAAGCAGAAGCTGCAGGTAGGGGCTGCTTTTGTTATGATGTACGGGGCCGGAACTGAAACCATTTACAGAGCTTTCTCTGATGAATTGCCAGAAAACCCAGTATTGCGAGAGATTGTAACTCAAGGTCTGGTATCAGCGTTTATCAATAACAGCTTGGGCCTGATGTTCAGTGGTGGGAAGTCTCCTGAACTGTCAGTGAAGGGGAGCATGAACCCTGTGGACCCGCAAGGGGTGCTGGACATGGCCTCCGCGCTATTCGACGAAGGGATTGGTGGGATGATTGCGGAGTCCCCGGCAGGGAGTCTGTTCTTTGGGACTAACCCTAGGGTTACAAATCTGATGAAGACATTAGGTTCTTTGGTTGGTCTTGGGGGTCTAGCTGACGAGGCGCTTCCTGTTCGTTATGGAAACGTTGTAACAGAGGTGGGAAATCTGGCATCTGGGACATCAGCTGCATTCAAAGCCCTCCATATTCTTAAGTATGGACAGAAGCTCAATTCATATGGCGGCGTAATTGCTGATAATATGACCACAACTCAGGCCATAGCACAGGCGTTTGGTATCCCTACTCAAGGGGAAGTGAACTACTATGAGCTTATGAAGAAAGCTTCTACCCTGAATGAGAATATGGAAAAGGATGTTAAGGCTGTCTATAAGGAGTTTGCACGCAGAGCTTTTCAGGACAATCTAACTAGAGACCAGCTCATGTACCAAGTGCAGGTAATGAACGCCGCAATGTCAATCTATGGACATAACCCAAGAGCCCAACAGATATTCATGGGGGAGCTTAAGAAGTCAATTTCCGACGGGGATATGCGGGTATTCAAAACTATTATGCAATTGTCTGAATGGGCAGATAATGATGAAGTGAACGCGCTGTTTGATAAGGCCCCTCTTTCTCCGGAAGAGAAGGACAACCTCAAAGCTATCGTTGACATGAATCAGGAAGCTCTAAAACAATTGGCGGAAGAAAATAAGAAGGGTAAATAATGGCAGGTGGACTTTTTGATACATCAGATGTTAGTGGAGTGTCTGGAGGTGTGCAGCCGCAGCAGGCGGTTGCCCCTGCCCCTTCCACAGCAACAACTATTGCAGGGAGTGGCCTGTTCCAAGGGATTGGTAATTTGGCTACAGGGCTGGTTCAGGGATTTGCTCAGGGAGAGAAGGCAGCTAAGCAGGCTCAGGCAGATAAAGCCCTTGCTGGATACGCTAAGAGGGTGAGCTCTCTCAATGCGGCAGTAGAGCAGGGAGCTCTCTCCCAAGCCAGTGCTGAGCGTCAACAGCGCGCTCTGTACAATGAAATCTTGGCTAACCGCCCAGACTTGGCTGAACAGCTCACCACATTCTCAAAGAGCCTCTCAGGCACTGAGGGGATTGGGGACACTCTGGCACAGGGCACAGCTGTAGACCAGCAGATTAAGGCAGACACGAAGGCAGCTACAGCTGCTGGCTTCATTAATCCGGGAATGACTCCAGAGCAGCAGGCTGAAGGCCTTAATCAATATAGGGCTCAACAGCATCAGATTAACCAGATGGAATTCTATTCCAAACAGCTGGGCATCACTCAGCAGAAACTGGCTATTCAATCCTCTCAGGAATCAATCGCTGCTTCCCGTGTGTCTCGTGCTAACGCTGCTATGGATTTACAGCTTAAGCGCAATAAGATGCGTGTACAGCAGGCTACGGCAGATGTTGCCACTTCCTATTTCGATAAGACACGCTCTAATCTTGAACAGCTCGCTAATGATGTAGCAACAGGGAAAGTTTCTCAGGAAGCGGGGCTGGCTCAGCTTGAGAAGATGAAGGCTGACTTTGCAGGGCTCACCATGCCAATTCGTGGTGTAGCCGGTGCTGATTATGTTGATGCGATGACTAAACCTATCAATGACATTATCGACGCACAGAAAGACTTTATGTCTGGGAAGATTAGCAAGGAAGTATATCAGAACCAGCTTGATGTTAAAACTGTCCATGCCAATCTAGAAATCATGAGTGACCCTAAGATGGCGCAGATTGTTACCCTATCTAAAGCTATGGGGGCTAACTTCGATTTGAAGATTTTGGCGCAGACCGGCACCACGGTGGTTAACTACCTCAAGCGTACTCTGGAAGGAGGTCCTGCAGGGAATATGACTCCTGATGACCCAGCAGAGCAGGCTCAGACTAAAGTATTCTTTGATACTCTCCGTCAGGCCACTAAGAACTTGGGGAATAAAGACCCTCGTATCACTGACCCTAAAGAGACATTCAAGGAAGTGGAAGCTCATGCTAACCAAGTGCTACAGGGCATCTCAGACTTCTCCTCTGCCCAGAAGAATCCTTCCCAGCTTAATGCGGCTATGGACTATTTAGCCTCTCCTGAATTCTTAGCGTTACAAGCTAACGGAGCTAAGTTTAGCGTAGACGCAGTGGAAGGGGCTAAGAACGCTGTACAGATTAACTACAATGATAAGCTCATTCCAGCTGTACGTGATGAATGGGAGAAGAATAAAACTGTTCTCTCTTCCTCTCTGCCAGCAGGGGGCTTCCCAGCAATGGGGGGCGCTTCCCCGACAGGCTCTGTCACCCAGGAAGCCACTCCTACGGCTGTTCGTTATGCATGGACAGGGAACAGCATCCGCTTCTCCCCAGCTCCGGGCTTTGAACGTAACCCTAACGTGATGGCTAAGGCAAGAGAGCTGCAGAAGAAAGTGGCTCCCCTCATCAACAAGAGCATCCGTGCAGCCGCTCATATGGACGGTAGCCAAGACTACTCCAAATACTTTAAACAGAATGAGGAGGCGTTCTTCGGAACTGACCCAGCAAACCTCCCGGATACCAGTTCACAGAATGATGTTCAGCAGTCTGCACAGGCAGCCCGTCGCCCAAAGGCTAAAGCTGCTTGGAGTGAACAGTGGGGAGGAAACCCAAGCAGCGTAGAAGGTATGGTGAGCCAAGGAGATATTGACCTGACAACTCGCCCTAAAGTCAAGAATGAAGATGGGAGCGTATCTACAGTACGCTCTATGTCATTCCGTGATGAAGAACTTGGGGTGGAGGTATTAGTCCCCACCGTCAGTGATGATGGCAGGATTATGTCAGACCAAGAGGCCATTGACCAGTATTACAAAACCGGCAAGCACTTGGGAATGTTCCGTACCCCAGAGGCCGCTGATAAATACGCTGAGGAGCTGCATAAGCGGCAAGCTAAATATTATGGGGTAGAATGATGGAGAATAAATATGTAGTGGCAGGACAAGCCAGCTCTGGAGGGATGCTTATATGGCTGAGTAATCTAGACCTCGCATCATGGAGCTACATTGTTGGTATCTTAGTAGCTCTCATTGGTCTGGTGGGCGGTGCCTACTGGCAATGGAAGAAGGACAAGCGGGACGCAGAGATGCACAAAGCTATTCTGGAATCCATTAAGACACGTGGGGTTAACGTAGATGAACACTTGGATTAAGCGTCTCACTATCGGAGGTGGCCTTCTGGCTGCCTCAGTGGTGGGGGTGGTGAAACATAATGAGGGGTATAGTGAGAGGACATACTATGATGGGGCTGGAGTTGCTACGATATGTTACGGTGAAACCAAAGGTGTTAAGCTTGGGGAGGTCCGTTCTAAATCTCAATGCGACAAACAGCTTCAAGAAAGCCTTGTTGCTCACGCGAAAGTGTTTGATGGCATCCCTTCCTCCACTCCTGATGTGGTGGCTCTTGGTGTACTAGACATGGCTTACAACATTGGGGTAACAGGCTTCAATAATTCTAAAGTGAAGAAAGCTATCATCAAAGGTGACTATCGGATGGCGAGTAAATACGTATTAGAGTGGAAGTATATTACGCGTAATGGTAAGAAATATGATTGCTCTACACCTGGGAATAAAGTGTGTTATGGTCTTTGGAAGCGTAGACTGTGGCAGAGCCAAGCTATAGGTAATGGTTTTAAATCTCCACAGGAGGCTCTCAATGCCCTTAAGCGTTAAGCAAATCGCTCTAGGAGCGGCTGTAGTAGCTTTTGTATTGATGGCTGTAGGGTTGGTATACCAGCACTCTACAATAGCCTCACAGGACGCTACAATCGCTTCTCAACAGCAGACCATAGATACTTTCGAGAAAGATAAGAAGGCACAGGATAAAGCTGATAAACAGCTCAAGGCAGATAAGGAGAGGATTGCTAAAGAGCGTCAAGACTGGAAGGAAAAACTAAATGAAGCGCTCAATGGTAATATTTGTAATGATGTGCCTTTTGACGATAACACTCAGCGGCTGCTCAACGAACTATACGGTAAGCAAGGTTCCTGACCGCTATCTAGAACCTACTCCCTACCCGGAGAATGTTCCCACCACCTTTGGTCAATGTGTAAAAGAGGCCATCCCAGACTGGAAGGCAGCGCTGGATAGCGCTAATGCAGATAAGGCAGCAGCTAGGAAATATCAAGAGGAGATGAACTAATGCCTGCGAAAGGACAATATAAGAAGGGGGCTAAACCTGACAGTGTACGTCAGCGTAAGTACAACGGCTCCCCGGAACAGAAGAAGAGACGTGCAGAACGGAACGCGTCAAGACGTAAGATGGAGAAGGCAGGGAAGGTGAAGAAGGGGGACGGCAAGGACGTGGACCATAAAAATAAAAATACAGCGGACCAGTCGACTAAGAATCTTCGGGCCCGTTCAGTGAAGGCCAATCGTGCTGATAACCGGGGAACCGGTGGACGTAAAAAAAAAGGAAAATAAATAATGGCTACAAACTATCGTACTGAGAGTCAGAAGTTCTTCAATGCTCAGACTTCTCAGAACCATCGCTCTTGGGCGAAGGCTGCTGCGGCTTACTATCGTCAGGTTGGTTCTACTACCAAAACTAACTTTGTAGACGCAATGGCGGCTTATTATGCAAAGATTAATGCTGGTACTATCTCTGCTCCTATATCTCCTACTGCTACTCAAGCGGTTGTCAGCAATGGGGGTACTGTAACAGCGGCTAACTCTGCTAACACTAAAACTGTTAGCGCCACCTATGTCATCTCTGGAGGCGCTGTACAGCGTGTAAGTCTCCCAGCTAACGCTGCCATCATCACCTCTTCTCAAGCCCTCACAGGTGTCACTCCTACTGGCACCTATACCTCCACGGTTACATTCACTGTAGCCAACGGTGTCATCACAGCTATCGCTCTTAGCTAAGGAGAATATATGGCAAATGTACAGCACTCTACGCTGACAGGTGCTGACCTCCATGAGTGCAAAGGGGCAGCTTCGGCTGCCTCTGGTCAAGTTCCTGTAGCTAATGGGAGCGGCTCTGCTCCCTTCGGATTCCTAGCGTATTCAACACTCACTGGCAAGCCCACTGTTCCTGTTGTCACTCTTAACAATGCAGGTCTTCCTACCACTCCTCGTGTACAGCTCTACACCACTACAGCTTCTTCTGGCCTATGGTCCATCTCCATCTCTGGACTCACCACGTTGCATGGCATCCAAGCCTCTGTGATATCTGGAGGGACAGCTATTGGAACGGCTGCTGTGGCCACTGTAGCGGCTGCTACGACTTCTGCTGCATCTGGGAGTGTGGTGGTATTAGGGACATCTGGAAACACGCTAGGGGATTCACAGACCGTTAACGTCGTAGTGTGGGGGATTTAATGGCATGGAATGAAGGGGTACTGAGGGCCTTGAGGGATGGGTCTATTATTCAGGAAGGGACTAGGACAGGAAGGCTTTATAACGCATCTCGAAGAATCACTGGAGTGGCAGCAGGAGCTAACGTAGACAGTATCTTCACTGTAGGAGCGTTGCCTGTCTATCTGTTTCAGCGGGAGGTAGGAAGGAGTGGACTGGGAGTTAGTGCTTCTATCTATCGAGGTCCTACGTTTACAGGCGGTACTTTAGACCCGGTGTATAGTGTCAATGACCTGGCTGGGGATGGGGACCTGTCTACCATTCAATTGCTCATTGGTCCTACAGTGACGGCGGTCGGTACACAGACTATAGCCACCTCTTACGCTATTGGGAATACTTCCAACCAAGGGCAGGGAGGGATTGCAGAGCTTAAGCAGCCATTGTATATGCTCCCTAACACTGCCTATCTTCTGCGTATAACTAGCTTGGACAGTCAGGCTCAGGATATTACAGCAAGTATTGCTTGGTATGAGGGGTATTTATAATGCCGTACAGTGTAATTAAATCAGGAAAGGACAAAGGGAAGTATCGCGTTACGGGAGGGAAGATGAAAGGGAAAGTGATTAGCAAGGCTCAGATGCAGGCTATTGAGATTAGTAAACATAAGAAGGGTAAGAAATAAAAAAAGAGGGCGCCCTTTCGGGCCCCTCCGCTTAGTCTATTCCTAAGAGTCAAGACAGGGACCACCTCCTTACTTGGAGACTCCTACCAACACCACATACATAGCCGGGGGAGGGGAGGCTCTCCGGGATTTTACTAAGAAACGGAACTTACTGGCTGTTGACACTCTTGACCCCCTTAACTCGTTTAGTTGTTCTGAATGAATGCCCGGTAGGTCCCTTATAGCTTTGGAACTTACTCTGAGCGGTGTAAGCAAATCCATCTTCTACTACCTCCGTGCTCCCCGTCACTGGGTCGCGTAAAGCATCATCATCAAAATACAAGCTGAGATTAGGTGCGCTCTTATCGTAAGAACGAAGTCGTAAGTAAACCTCTTCAAGCAGCTTAACGTCATATCGGTTATACTCCACCATATATTCCCACGCCTCTTTCTTCCCCTCCATACAATCAATCCAGAGCTGGAAATCCGTGTCTAGCTTAGGAACCTCTATCCCCAAATAAATCCCCAGCTCTTTTAGCGAGTTCGCTGGAAAGCGGAAATACTTCTTCGCAATCTTGCAAGTATCCACCACTTTAAACGGCGACGGCATCCCGAGATTGTGATAAGCAAAACGGCTATTGAGATAAGGGAGGTCGAAGCGAAGCCCATTATGTGCAACAACCACATCAGCAGCATCCAGATACTCCCACATACTAACAACCACTTCATAGTCATCCTTCTCCCCATACCCGCCTTCTGGGACATCTCGGCTGTAGAAGATGGCGTCATCCACTACCTCATCCTCCCCCAGCCACTTAGCGCTCCATGTTAACATAAAGCTCCGTTGCTTCACCTGAACAGGAGCAAGGAATTGCTTGAAGCGCCCCCATACATACCCAAGCTCTGGACTTGTCTCAATATCAAAGATTAAGATGCGTGGGCCTTCTTTCTTCTCCTGCTTATTGTAATAATATTCATTGAGGATGTACCACACGGAGGATGCTGCTGTCTTCTTCCCAAACACTTGCTTAGCAATGCTACGGTGTGTTACTCCTGCTTTCTTTAGGGCGATTACGGCTGAGATTGTTTCTTTCGAATAATTCATAGTCTCTCTCTTTTTTAGTATTATTATATGGAGTATTTTTATAACATTCCCAGCGAGGGTCCATCCCCGCCCTTTGCCAATTATCTACGTTCTGCTCCATCGTGTAGTCTCCCCCCCACTGCCAGTGTCTGTCTTCATAGCCTGAACAACAGCATCTAAAGGGTCACAGTCTGTGGATGTTAAGTAGTGAAGCGCCACAGTCCCTCCGCTCCCAATAGCCCAAGGGCATCCATCTGGAATCTCCACGAAGTCAAGAATTGGACTCTCTTCTTCAGGCTTGGCTACAGACCAAGCTGTTCGCTCTGTAACAATAATGGCGGAGAACGTGTTAGGGGTATCTAAGGAGGAGGTGACGAATAGGCCCTCTCCCAATGCATACTCCAATACAGCCTTCTCAGAGAGATAGCCGGCCAAAGCAAAGGCCAATACTTTCTCCCCCTGCATTGAATAGTTGCGTTCTTCACAGTCTACAATCTTATTAAAGCTGTCTGTGACAAGTTGAGTTCCACGAGTCATGCGGCCATCTGCTGCTAATACACCATTGCGGAATGCGATAGTTGTCATATTACTTCTCCACTTGCCATTTAAACAGTTTAGGTTTAGTAGTAGGGCATTCAATCTCTACAGCCCTCTTAGCACTCTCCAATATCTCAGCCATGTCCTGAGCCTTGTCCTTATGGCCCCTCAGCCCTGCACAGAGGGCTTTCTTGACTAGATGCTGTAGGGCAGGGTTAGTTACATTAAAGGCCGTCAGAACGTCATACACGTCGATTGTGACACCCTTACACACACGGTTATACTTACTCATCTTTCTTCTCCCTCTGCATCCACATCTTAGCCATTTCATAATAGACGAGAGCTCCCTTCTCGTCCCCTCGGTCTAAACATTCCTCTTGTTTCCTGCGGCAATATTCTACAGGGGTTTCCTCTTTTTTAGTCAACTTTATCCTCCACTTGGACAATGGCTACTTGGAGGTTCTCTACATCACCTTCGTAAGACTCTTCCCGCAGCTTCTTGAGGAGAGCTGCAGACGCTTTAGCAAAGCGCTCAGCAGCGGCGTTACCTTTACCTTCAAATTTAAAAGACAGAACATAATTATACATACATACCTCCGATAAGAATAAACATAGTAGTGAACACAGAGAACATAAGCAGATTATTAATGAGTTGTCGCATCTACTTCTGCCCCCACACGCTTCTTAGTTTCATCAGCATCTTTCTGAATGGACATGAGCATGGCTGCTACAGAGAGGCGCTCTTGTTCAGAGAAGTTCTCAAAATAGCTGCGTGTAGCTCGTTCCCCTTCTTCTTGATGGATGGAGACAGCGGTGATGGCACGATTGTACGCACGGAGAATAGGATTCTCAATATCATTAAATAGTTCAGGTTTTTTCATTATATTAAGCCTTATTGTTTTTATTATTACGGCGTTCTTTATTTTCTTCTTGTGACTTCGTTTTGTGGCAGCTACGACAGAGAACTTGAAGGCCTTCTTTATCGCAGAAAGTTCTTCTGATTAATTCATCCCAGGAGATGAAACCCTCAACCCCCACTATGGGCAGAATATGGTCCACCTGAACATCCTTAGCCGGAAATAGGTGATGGCATATAGCACATTCATAGTGCTCTGCCAGCCTCCCAGTTTTTTCATTAACCATTTTGCCGCGCTTAGCCTCCGCTAAAACTTCATAGCGAGGGGGCCATCTTTGGCTGCCGCTTCTTATAGCTCCCTTAATAAAGGAGTGAATCCTAGCAGGTGTCCAATTCATTTATTCTCCATATTAGGGTGAAGGGCTTCTTGTAACCAGCTTGCTATAGCTTCTGCCTCTTTATTGCTAAAGCATAAGCTGCTCTTTCCCAGACCGTCGTTCATTTCAATTTCAAAAGGGTATTCAAAATCTCCACTCTCTTTGATACTGAGATTGATAATTTCATTGTCCCATTCATCTTTAAAGATTAAAGGTTTCATTTGTTCTCCAAATCAATTAGTTCTTCATCCCACTCCAACACGTATTGAATATTACGAACATCTCCCCTGCAAGTAATATTAGACACCTGGTCTGTACGCTGCCTTTCCATTAGTTTATGTATGGCCTCCCTCATTTCAGCCCACTGGTTTAGTCCAAAATACCGGATTTCCCTCATCGTCTACCTCACGAAGCATGTAAGCTAATTGTGCTTGTTCATAAAGACGCTCTTCAGCCTCTTCCCCATATTTGTTAGTGTACGCCTCCAACACCCTCTCGTACATCTCTGCTTCTGTTGTTGCTCCGTCAAGAATGTTGAATGCTCGAATGGGACCGCACCCTTGCAGACCATCATACGTATCTGTGGAGTCACCAGTAAGTAGCTGTGAATAGAAGAAAAGAGCACCAGTTCCTGTGAGTTTCTTAGGTCCCTTGAGGGTGAGGTCTCCCACTTCGTCCACCCAAGCTGGCCCCCAACTCCCCTGCCTTCCGCATTCCCAAGTGTAATGGAATCCGGGACATTGCTTGAGGTCTTTATCTCTTGAACAGATGATGGTGTCTTTCTGCGCAAGTCTCTTAGTTTGTTCGATGCATAGGGCATCATCTGCCTCCATTCCATCCACCACCACTGCCCCCCATTGAGCTTGTAAATAAGCTTTAATGTAGGAATAGTAATGCGGCTTGATTTGTTTACGATTTCCTTTATACTCGCGGCTCTTCGCCACGGCATGTCGGAAATTACCCTTACCAGTGATGAACAGTTTAGGAGGAGCTGTAGCATATACAGCTGCACAAATCTCCTTGATACGCTCATCAACCATTTCATTCACTTCTTCAACGGATTTTAAAATCAATCCTTCTTCTGTCTTCTGTTGAGCGGCAAAGCCAATCTCGTACAGAAGAATGTCAGCATCAATCAATGCTTGCATTGTCTCACCATTTTATTACAGAGGGCTTCCTTGCCCATTGTTATTATTATTTATTAACCTTCACCAAATCCTACATTACCATGGATTTTCGTCCTCATCATCTTCCTCTGTTACATCCGGCTCTACAGTGGCCTGTACGGCCTTCTCAGCCACTTTCTCCTCCTTCTTGACCTGCCCTACAGCCTGCCCCTCTAAAGCTGCCTGAAGCTTGCTCCCCTCGAAATCCAAGTTAGCCTTGATACGCTCTTGAATCCACTCAGGGAATGAACGGAAGATGTCAAGGTCTGGCTCATCCAGAGAGAACACTTTAGGCTCATTCTTAAGCTCTGCCACCATCATGCCCTTCATTGGCTTGGAGACATTCCCCACCTTAGCACTACCATTCTTCTTATGAGCCACAGTTACGGCACAAGGAGCTGTCAACACTTTCTCCCAGTCTCCTTGATAGAGAGAGAAGTCGGGGTCAAATGCCTTCATACGCTTAGTGGAAGTGGCAAGGTCACTGTCCAATGCGTAGAGAGGGAATTCCTCTGACAGCCAACGTGGCTTATCCTCTAGTTCATTACCTGCTTCATCCTTCATAAACTCTGTAGTGAATTCATAAGTGAGGCGCAGAAGGTGAACAGGGGCTTTGTCATATGCCACCTCAAACTTCTTAGTTGCGTCATTCCACACTTCCTTGTGGTGACGCCCCATGTCAATCACTTGAGCTACACGACATGGATAGTTATCCACTGGCAGCTCTTCTTGCTTAACGCGGTTAGCTGCTGGACGTTTCGGGGTAGTAGCGGGTGCTTTTAAAGCCATATGTAATACCTCTTTTTATTATTATTTTAATTTTTTAACGGAACTAATGTTTACGGCATAAATTTCAGTTGTGTCTAACGGATTAAATAGAACAATCTCTTCCCCTTTTATCACTACAATACCAGCAATTTCTCCCTCTGTTGCCGCCCTAACAACACCTCCGTCATAGGGGATGTCTTTAGTTAATACCACCTTGCTTCCTGTTTTCATTTATTCTCCAATGAAATAATCAGAGGTTCGTAAGAGAAGTAGGATTTTGCCAAAGACATCTCATCTCCCCTTTTCCAAAAATCCCCGTCGCTCCACGTTTTATCTTCTAGGATTATGACTTTCATTTCATCACCCCATTCTTCCTCTCCCATGTATTTTAAAAGAACCTTCTCCCCTCTGTAGACATCTTTAAGGACAGTGGCTGTATAATCCTCCCCAATAATTAAATCTTGCATGCCCCGCCCTCACAATCATCTGCACCAATGTCAAGCTCTGCCAATTGTTCCATGTAGACATCTGTCACAATGGCCTGTAGCTCCTCTTTGAATTGCTCAAGCTGCGCGAATGTCATGGGCTTGACATCATTGAAATAATATTTCTTGCCGTATTTGTCGTAATTAACTTTCATCTCTTTTTAAACCCCTTGCGCTCAATGTTAGTCTTGATTGTATGTTCTCTTCCTGTCAACATTTGTAAGTGCTCAATGTTCTGACAAGCTCTGTTCCTACACATATGGTCAATTTCATACCCAGCCGGTATAGGGCCGTTCACTTCTTCCCATACAAGCCTGTGATGCATGACCATAGGTTTATGTCCTTCCATCTCTAATCGGTAATCACTTATCCGCAAGTAACCATCCTGATTTAAGGCATGGCTGGTGCATATGATACATCCACCATCTACCTCCTCAAATACAAGTTTACGTCTATGTCCCATCAATGCACCTCTAACCAGTTGTGCCCTATTGATGCCTCTCCCACTTGCGGAACACGTAATTTAAAGTGCTTCGTCGCCGTATTAAACGCCGCTTCAAGCTGCTCCGCAACACCATGTTTAATCTCCTCCCTGCACTCCACTGTAATTTCGTCATGGTAGAAACAAACTATAACGTAATCTTCGCCCCATTTATACTTACGTGCAAGATACTTATGGGCTAGATTATACGTGGCGGTCATATAGATGGCTTCATCTGCCTGTACCGCATATACTAAAACTGTATGCTCCGCCCTAATGAATACAGGAGAGCCGTCCAATCCTTTTACCCACCCATCGTAATATTCTAAGCGTCCCCACTTGTTCATACGACGTTTAGCATTCTCCCTCCATTCTTCCGTAATGCGTTCAATCAAAGCCGCTTTAGCTGGGAACACTTGCTTAAGCGCTTCACGAATAGCTGTACCAGAATCCTTAGTGCCTCCAATCATCTTAGCAAGCTTTCCGTCTGATGCCCCGAATGTCCAGCCGAAGTTAAAGTTCTTAGCTTTGCCTCTACTAATAGGGTGTAAATGAAATGCTTCGGTCACTTTGTTAATGGCAAATTGAGCCAATGTGTGGCTGTCTGTGCCATCTTCCTTCCTCCCCTCAAGCAACATCTTGGTGAAGCCATCGTCATTAGCACGTTCACACATGAACCTGTCCTGACAAGAGGCCGCATCAGCGCTCACTAACACCCATCCTGGGCGAGCAATGAATGCTCTACGCATTTGCTTCCCAAAGAATGCCTCTGCGTTAGGGACGTTGGCTACATCCTTGTGCTTGGCTCTGCGTGTATCTGCTAGGCCACTAACACAAGAGGAGATGCGCCCATCTGGCCTCATACGCCTCAGCCACCCCTCCATGTTAGAACGACGATGTACAGCTTTAGCACGCTTGGCATATAACCTTCCTGCCTTTCCTTCCACTCCCGGAAACTCTCCATCCTTTGGCATCTTAGGAGAGCGTTGGTTCCCTTCCTCATCTAAATTCCATTCAGCAGGCTCCCACCCCTGAGACAACATCCAGTCTTTTACTTCAGCGGCTGAGCCCAAGTCTATTGGGCGAAAAGATATCCTAGTAAAAGGCCCACAAACAACGCTAGGACAGTCATAATGTTTCTCCACAGATGCGGAATACTTTCCGCTCTTCATGAAAGGTTTACGAACATAATTGTATTCACCGTCTTTCTTAGCTTCTAATATGTCCATTGTTAGTGGGAGATATTTAGCTAATACGCGGTCAATACGTTCTATCCAATGCGTTAACAGCTTAATGCTCTTATGAATATACTCTTCATCCAGAAGCCACCCAGCTTGCTCCTGCTTCCACAGATTCTCCCAGAGAGTGAAAGTCATTAGATGGGCATCTCTCCAATTCTGCCCTTTCCCTTCTTTCTTCAGAGCGTGATATGTAGCAACGTTAATGCGGACATCTTCCTCACAACGATGTAATATCTCTGGTGTATATTCATCCCAATATTCTATCTCTGGTTTATCAATGCCAACTCGTACACCCCATGCATACAAGCCATGCACCTTCATCGCCTCCTTCTTATTCTGAGCTTGTGGGGGAGCTGTGCGGTGGGGATTCTGTAAGCGTGACATAAGGAGGGTGTCTACCTTCTTACCAGTAAACTTATACCCCAATACTTTCTCCACTGCTGGAATGTCGTATTGAATGATATTGTGCCCTATCCACACATCAACAGTCTTCAGAAACGCCACAAACTCATCCATCTGCGTATTGTCGAAGCGTCTTACATCTTTACCATCTAGGGTTGACGCTACGGCACAATGTAGCTTAGTCACTGTATCGTAGAGGCCATTAGCCTCAAGGTCAATCACCCAAGGTGTCATTTATTCTCCAAAGAAATGATATAAGGCGTTAAATGGTGATGAAGGTGGTCAATTCCACAGCAATCCCCTTCACCCAATCCAATGTCATCTAGCCCCGGACCTTTCCAATATGCCCTCCCTCCTTTTATGTCGTATATTGTATACACGCTGTTCTCGTCCAAGCCCAGCGATTCAGCGTAAAAAGGTTTTGGTTTAAAGGTATCCCCTATAGCGTACATTTATTTATTCTCCAATGTAGGGATGTATTCTTCCCATTCGTTCTCAAAGAAGCCAGTATCTAGGGAATTTACAGAAGCAAAGCCATGTTCATCAATAGCGTCTGCATTTAGAACAGTGCCTGCTTTTAACACTCGATTGTTATAATGCCATCCTAAATTAACATCTACAGTTAGAATGATTTCTTTCATTGCAAAGCCTCTCTCACTTTATTTGCATGGAACCTAACAGTGGTGAAAGGCACCCCAACAATCTCTGTCACTGTACGTAATGCCACTCCCTCCAACAGATGTAAATATAGCCCTGTCTTCATTGGCTCTTTATAACGCTCAATAAGCTTTAGGGCATTCTCTGCTGTACTAATGGCCTTCCATTTATCTTCCACCTCTCCACCGAAGGTATGATGTTCATCAATCTCTTCAGCGTCAATGCGGTCAGACATATAGTCTTTAATACGATTAAACAATGCAGCCCTCATTAAATACTTAATGTCATAACGACCATGTAAGCGGGGGGCGGCCTTTAGGAGAGCTTCATACGTATCCATCAACGCGTCTTCGGCCCAGAGGTTCCCAAGCTTGTTATTAGCAATACGCAGAAGGTTCTTATAATCTGTACGGAAGTTCTCCTCAATCAATCCGTACATAGTGTCTGGGGTGTAAGTCATTTCAAGTCACGCTCATAAATATTATAATGGAAAGTAAATCCGCAATACCCCTCATCCTCGTAGAATTCTTTTTCTTGCTCCAAAGCTGAAAGGAGGGCTGCATCCTTGGATGCATACACATCTGAGTGCCTCCACCCTTCATCATAACCATCGCTACTATATGTCTCTAAAATATAAACCTTCATATCAAAGCTCCGTAAACATACCATTGGCTTTAGACCAATATAAGTTGGTAGGTCCTACCTCACCAAACTCACGGTCTTCCAGTAATACTAATTGACGACAATTGCGGTCATCCTCTGGTAATTCAGGGTCTTTGTTCCCTTCAATACCAAACATATAGTTACAAGAACGTGCCATAGCACGGCTCCCTGCAAACTGAGAGGACAGCACTTTACCACCACGTTCATGTGGAGTGCCGCTCTCTGGATTACGCAAGTGACAGAATATAAAGATAACAATATCTAAATCTAATGCCATAGCTGCCAGCTCTTGGGCAATCTCTTGAAGCTTGGTGTTAGCTGTTGCTGCGTCCATACCATTCACTAAGTTGGTGATTGGGTCAATGAATACAGCCTTCACCCCTTGAGCCACTGACGCTCTAATGTCAGCCTTCAATGTCTCCCATCCTAAGTGTTGATACAGATTGAGCAGCACCACCTTGCCCCTCATCACCTCACACGCTTGGTCATAGCGTCTTTCATCAAATGGGATTTCAGGGTCATGGAAGATGGCCTGTGCTATTTTACCAGCCAACAGCTTAACGCTCTTAACGTTGGCTTCCTCTGGCTTAGCCAGCAACACCTTCAGCCCATGCTCCTTAATCAAATGAGCGGCAATGGCATTCACCACCTCACTCTTACCCATCTTCTGAGCCGCACCAATGTAGATGGTTTCGCCAAAGCGTATGCCACGAGTTTTCTTAGTGGTTTCTCTCCAAGGCCAAGAGAGGCCATATTCAGCTGGCTTCTTACCTGCCTCAAATAAGTCCTCAGCGTACACCAGACGAGTGTTCTTAGGAGTGCCAGCATCAAACATTACCGATTTAAATAATGCCTTAATATGGCCTTCCAAGACGCATTCGTTGACATCCTTGCCCGGGACTATTGCTACTTTGGCTTCGGGGAGGATTTTACATACATCTTCCACAGCAGCCTTTCCAGCGGCATCATTATCAAACACCAGAACCACTTCCTTGAAGTGTTTACGAATGTCCGACGCAACGAGAGCAATGTCTCGGCCCGCTGCCGCTGCCCCATGAGGAACAGAAACAACCGCAGGTATATTTCCTTCATATTGACCTCCTTTATTACGCTGCATAATAACAGAGAAGAGAGACATAGCATCAATCTCCCCCTCTGTAATAAACAGCTTAGGACTGCCTGATTGAATGGCCTTGCTCCACCCGAAAGGAAATACACGCTTGCAATTGCCTAAGCTGCGTATCACTTTACCTTCCACAATGCGGAACTTATATCCTGACAGCTTGCCAGTTTCATAGCTCTCATATGGATAGTAGTGGATAGCCACATGTTCTTGACGCTCTTGGTCTAAGCTCACTTTAACACCGAAATAGTCTACTGTGGCTTTACCAATCTTGCGGTCATCCAGCCCTCTCACCGGATAGGAAGAGATTTCATCCATTTCTTCCTGGATTTCTTCTGGTGTACGAGCTGTACGCTCAATGCCAGCCCTCTCCATTGTATTTCCATTTAATGGGTCAGGCTCGTATGTCTTACAGCTAAAGCAATAGCCATCCACTCTTCCATCAGATTGCTCATACAGATTGAGCCCTTGACGAGAACCACATGAATGTCCAGTGCGCCCTACTAATATACTCATCTTGTCTCCTTTATAATTATTGTTATGGAGAATATTTATTATTTATTTTCTAAAGAGACTGGTTTCACTACTTTAAACCTTTTATGGAATGCATGGGACTCTATAGCATCAGTTCCTGTACCACCTGCCCCAGTAAACCTCACAAGCCGAGTGTTCACCGATACCACTTCCAGCTCAATCTCTCCTTCAGAAAATCCCATGTAACGGGTTTTATAGGGAGTTATCAAATCCCCAACTTTAACGTCAAACATTATTTGTTCTCCAATTCAACATGGACAGGTATTAGTTCCCAACCGTTCCTTGCAAGCTCTTCCACTGAGTGGGAGGCAGTCCCCCATTTACCGTCTGTAAATTTGATATGTCCAGTATTAATATTAAACCCTTCTATTACCAAGCCCTTCCAGACCAACTCATGTGTAACTTCATCCATTGAACACCTCCTCAAAGCGTTGCTTATAACCATCCAGCGTAGTGCCTGACAGGCCCGGAGCCGTATTCACCTCTAAGACTAGGTATTTGTCTTCACGGGCATTATAGATGAGGTCTACAGCACCAAAATCAAGCCCTAATGCAGCCACAGCCTTAACAGCCTCCTCAGAAGCTACAGGAGACGCTACAACGCCTTCACGAGCAAAGATGAACCCCCCATCAAGGTTGCGCACTTGCCAGTTCACAGCGTCATCTGGGACGTCACGTTTACGTGCTTTACGCTGAATGTCCACCACTTGTCCCATGAAGACATGGTAGCGATATTCTTCCTGCTTCTTCACATAGGCTGTGTACAGAGGGGCTTGCTGCAATTCTTCATCTGTCCCAGCAATAACAATGCCAGCCCCGGAATGGCCATTGAGTACGGTACGACATACCACCAAGTTGCCCGGACGTTCTGCCAAATACTCACTTGCTTGCTCCTTGGTTGTGAAGAATGGGGGGATAGTGACACCCGCTTCTTGGAAAAGTTCAAAACTTTTTAATTTATTTGAAGCTTTACGGATGGCCTCCGGATTGTTGAGGATACGTTGACATGCCATCACTTGGTCAGGCAATGTGCCAGCCCCCCAATTGATGATAGCTTTTCCCATTCCTCCACGGAATTTGCTATTACCATGCTTGATGCGCTTTACGTTCAACGCTTGAGACAGGAGCTTAGCTCCTTCAGAATGCGGATTGTGTGAATAGATGTACATTTTCATTCTTCTTCACCTTTTTTAATTTTAAATTCTTTATAAGAGTTAACTTCGTCTTCCTTCTCCCACAGTTTAGCTTCCATTTTAGAGGTTGTTACCTTCACAGGAACAGAGCAGCCGTCCCATCCCCAATCTTGGTATAAAACATACACTTTCATTTATTTATTCTCCAGTGAGACAGGGATGGCTCTAACCTGAGTTGCGTGGAGAATTTGACGCCCCTTAAAGTCCCCATGTTTTACTTTAAACGTGGCACTAAACCACCCCGATTGGAGTTTGGTGATATGGTATACAATGTCCCCTACATTAAATGCATGCCAGCAACCCGGTCCATCAATCACCTTAAATAACATTTCTTCCATCACCAATCCCCCAAATAAGCAAACTGCTGAACACGACGAATGCTGTCGTAGACAGACAATTCATATTTCTCTTCCCAAGGAATGTCCTTAGCGTATTTACCAAGAATCATCTTGTAGAAACCTTCTGGACGCAGGTCACTCACTGAATACACAACAGCTGTTGGGTTGTCAATCTCACGAGCCAGCCCTTTCAGATGTTGCAACAGACCACACCACCATTCAATAGCCCCTAAATCTCCATCAGAGCGCCATGCCCTAAACTCAAGAGACCCATAGTCTCCCAGCGCTTTAACGTTCACAGAGGCATAGCGGAGGTCGTCAGTGTGCAACACAGACAGGTCTTGCTCTTTAATTGCAACACCCAGCATGTCAACCAGATATTCAGCGTCACACGCTCTCAGGCAGAACAGGTTGCCAATACGATGCTGTCCACAGGTGTTCACCAGAATGTCTTCCACCACCAGATAGAGGGATAGGAAGTTGAACAGCTGCGTCACTGTCAAATCTCCACAGTTGATGTGAACATGTACACCAGCATTAGGGCTGTCTTTAATAACAGCTTCATTGCTTTTCCAAGCTTCTTCCATTAACGCTAAGGCCATCTTCGTTTCATTAAATGGAATGGGCTTACGCAATACATATTCAAAGCTCTCTCCGCGTAAAGAGGGGTCGTTCTCACTCTTCCATACACCATCTTCTACACGAGGGAGGTTAGTTCCTTCTGCCTCAATCTCAATACCAATATGGTCAGTGAGACGGCTCTGGAGCTTCAACACATCACGCACTAATTTTCTTTCAAATGACATTTATTTATTCTCCAAAGAAATGTTGCCAATAATAAAATCGTCAGGGATTACCCACCAACAGTGTCCAGGTTTTCCTAGGCCACGGCAACTGTGGCCACCACTGTAACTCGCTGTTTCAACCCCAATACCCCCGGCGCTGGTCCGTCCTATAACTCTAACTGATTCCCCGGTTTTAATTCCCCAATTATCTCTAACAGCTTCGACAATATTTCCTACTTTAAACATCATTTATTCTCCAAATCAATTACAACGAGGGTGAGTTCATCTCTCGGGGAGATAAACCATCCTGTATCCCTTTCTAGGGCTCCAAATAGATTGTGCCCACCATAGCCCCTTCCAAAATCCACTCCGTACCACCCATCGTCGTCTATTACGGCGACCACCCCTTGTCGTCCTCTCCACTGCACCAAGTCCCCTACTTTAAACATAGCGCTAACACCTCTTGCAGATAGAAACGTTCAGGCATGAGCTTAACACTCTGGTCCCCTACATACCCCACTACATCACCACGATACATAAGACACAGCTCATCTTCTTTATCAGCTACAGCCCATTCACGATGGAAAGGAACAATCTTAGAGGCTCCAGAGCGTACAGCTTGGAATGCTTCCCCAATGTCAGGAAAGTCCCCTACAATCGTCTTAGCGACGCTTTTACTGAAAGGACTCACCTCACTACGTCCCTGCCCAAATAAGCGCTCTACGGGCTTCTCAAGGGCGTTAAAAGCGAAGAAGTTCTCCTGTGTCAGCCCTTGCTTGTATTTACGGACAGGTTTACGCATTGAGAAGAATACACGGCCACGGTCATCAATAACATAGCCCAGCTTAGCGGCATCAGGGGCTAAGTTGAGAGCCTCAATGCGCACAGAGCTGCTACGTCCTGTCAGCAAATCCTCTACAATTACCTTGTCCTTGCTCTCTGCTGCTTGAACAACAACAGGACGCTTCTCCCACATCACTAATGAATGACGCAGGCGAAGCTCTACATCTCTTTCGCTTTCGTAATACATTATTTGTTCTCCAAGCTAATGCATAGTGGGTCTAAGTCACTTTCAGCATACGAATTCCTTGTTCCATTATCCCAAGCAACCGTGAAATCTAAGTGGCTATTAGGGTTGATGCCTATTACGGTTCCTGCGATACCGAATGGATTGGAGCCCTCTCTGCAGAAATCTCCTCCTCTAATACCACACCAGCGAGTACCAACCATTGAAATAGTTACTCTATCTCCTACTTGTAGCATCTACTTGTTCTCCAAGTTCAGATTTATAGGAATAACATCCACTTCCTCATCCCTGAACATGCGGAAGGTGCTAGGATAAAGCACTGGGCTGTTAAAATGCGACCACTGTCTGGTGCTCTCATTAATAAACCACCACAACTTCCAACCCGGAAGTTCATCATCTTCATCGTCCGGGTCGTTTCTGGATATTGCTACATGGGTAGCCCACTCAGGAGGATTAACAAGGTGATGGCTTTCATGCCGTTCTACATCGCGTTCAATCATAATACAACCCCCGCTGGGAGAAGCAGCCCCTCTTCCTTGATGATGCGGGAAGCAGATGCCTTGTCCGAAGTGTTGACAATACGTTGAGCTTCATCTCCGTATTTATCGAACAGGGAGATGCCGTTCTCAATACGCTCCATGGCGTCCATAGATGCCTTATATGCCCAACGCTTCAGGTTGTCATCTTTCAGCCATTGGTTGGAGAGAGTGCGGTATTCCATGCCATATTTCTTAGGACGGAATGCACCAGCTTTACCGTACAGTTCACGACGTTTAGTGTCTCCATCGTAGAACAGAGACGGAAGGCCCAGATAGAAGTCCAGCTCCCGCACTTTAGCTGCCAGCCACGCAATATAATCTGCATCATTCACTGGAGCATCATTACCAGTTTCAGGCAGACCGAAGTGGATATGACCAGCAGCAGAGCGGAACGGGAGTTCCCCGTTAGGACGTGGGTTAACATCGACAGTGTATGCGTCATAGTCCGGGTCACAGCCAAGCTCCTTAGCTTCTTCTGGTTGAGAGCGGATATATTCAAAGCCGAAGTCCGCTACTGGGATGCACTCCAGCTTGTAGCCGGGCACCATGCTTGCCAAGATTTCCATGACGCCATTGATATTGTCCATCCACGCTTGCTCGCTGTCTGCCGCGTCAATGTTGAATTCAAGGGCCATGCCATCCACTTGGACAGCACCACGGTTTACTTTGAGAGGGTCGTGCTTGCTTCCTTTGATGAGGCCATGAGCACTCACCAGTTTACCGTCACGAGAAACAAAAATTTCCGGGTCAGCACCAATTAAGATTTTAGACATGATATACTCCAATGTTTGATGATAGCATTAATTTGATAAAGTTTTTACACGGCATCCGGGAAGGAGGCGGCTACGCTGTTCACTGGTCAGCCCTTTGATATCTTCCCAACAGGTCTTACAACAAATGTGGGCATCAGGAGAGGTGTAATACTCCTTCACTAACGTGCGGCAATACGAGCAACCCACTTTATAATTGAACTTATGAAACTTCACCCCCGCTGGGAGTTGTTCCTCCTTCTTACTTTCAGCTAAGGCAGCCTCTTCTAAATCCTCTAGCGTATAATAACATTTATCCGCTGTATGGATAGATAGATATAGCCCTGCCTGCCCTGAGTAATTCACCTTAGCGGTGAACACCATTTTATCTTCTGCCCACATCTCAGTGACTAAATCATCATGAACATCCAGTCTTACTTGAGTGATGCGGATAGGAACATCTTTGAGAGTTTTACCGATGATGTCTACATAGTTGGCCCCGTTCTGTACAAAATCACGAATGGTGTCCACTGTAAATTCTACAAACTCACCGGTGTTTACGCCTTCTCTGTCGAGCCACTTGTCTTCTTCCCCCCAGCTTCTGCTGTAATTTCCGTAATAGCTTCCCGACCACTTTGGGGCTACATACGGCGCAACCTTAGTGGTCGTCCAGTCCACAATGTCGGTTGCTTTTTCAGGGAGAGTGAATTTATAGTGCATATCAATCTGCACTTCACGGGGGGCTTCATCAAGCTTTAAGTCTTGACGCCCACAGGCTACATGAATCATCCAGAATTCAGAAGCCCACACCAGAGTGCGCCCTTTGTTAGCTGTAGTAAACCACAGAGGACGTTCTTTATTGCGCAGGAAGTTAACAGTGTTATCTGTTTTATCAATCCACGTTAAGGCTGCTGCCCCATTCAGCTTGCCCCACAGAGAAGCTACACCATTCTGATTAAGCTCAGAGAATGCAGCTTGGCTGTCCACTGCGTATTTCTCTTGCTCGAACAGGGTGTATTGGGAGAGAAGGCTTCCGTTGTGTGCCCCAATAATATTAGGGAATTCAAACGGATGGGCATTCTCCTGAATGATGGCCCCCTTAGTGGCCCAGCGATTGTGACCAATAAGGATGTGATGCTTCTTAGCCATCAAATCAGAGAAGCCTTTTAAATCCATGAAGTCAACAGCGTTAAGTTTGTCCTTAAACACAGCTGTCTTGAATTCATTCCCAATCTTATGCAATGAAGCAATGCCAGTGGAATGCTTCCCACGGATAACATCTAACAAGAGAAGGTCTTTAAACACTTTCTCTTCTTTAAATGAGATGTCTCCTGCCAGTCCAACGAGTCCGCACAAATTAAACCTCTCTTATTTATTTTCTAAAGAAGTATTGAAGAATTCAAGGTCGTCCTCGTGGAACCACCAATTCGTATACATTCCGAAAAGAGTGGAGTGCAGGAGTACACACCCTTCGTACTCACCATTTCCCCCGATAACTTCCATTTCGCATTTGCTTAAAGCGTGCTTCATAGGGCCTGATAATCCACAAACTGTTTCAGTGGATGTCCCCTCTAATTTATTTGGGGCAAAGAAAACCATATCCCCCGCTTTAAACTTGGGCATACAACTCCTCCAGTTTATCGAAATACCATTGCTGACATGGATGGTCTGAACTTACAAACTCAGGGTGTGGCTGGTAGCAGAAAGCTTTAGTGGAGGGGTAGAAGCAAGCCTCCACTTCCACATCTGTATCTACATCCACCACTTCCCCCGGCTCTTCATGGGCAGGAGTCATCATGAATTTACGAGAGCTGCGCATAACACTGCTCTTGCCTAGAAGAATGCCACGCTCTCCAACAATCATCATCTGGTGGTGAAGAGAGGACACTGGCACCAGCTTGCCTGTCTCTACATCCAGCATGTCATGAGTGCCATGAATGCCATGCCCCTTAACATCCTGATACATGTTGCCGCCAGACAGGGCATTGAGGAGCTGTCCCCCACGACATACGCCAGCAAGGAACTTGCCCTTCTGCTTGCCTTCTACAAAGGCTGCGTATTCCTCACGGTCACGCCCCGGAGAAGTGAAAGTGGTGGGGTGTTCATGTTGATTGTAAAACTTGGGGGAAATGTCAGCTCCCCCTGTGAATTGTACAATGTCGGCCTCGTCAATGCTGTCTACGATTGTATAGCCGCGCTTAGTGTACATTGAATGGAATTGATGGAAGAAGGAAGTGCCTACGATGAATACATTTTTCATTTTGAAATCTCCCAGGTGCCTAAACGGTATCTTCCTGAATTACGTGGCCAATCCTTGTAGTAGAAAGCCTCTGCTGCTTTCTTATCCTCGTATACCCTATAGACATCCCATGTAGCAGGCTCTGCCCAAGTATTCAATTCAAACACAATAAATACTTTTTTCATTTATTTGTTCTCCAAATCGATAATGTACGGTTCTAGATGCTCTTCGTTGTAGCTGGCGGGGCGTCCTCCTTTCCATTCAACATGGTACTCGAAGTCTGGCCTGTATTTATAACCTGTGTGAGTTACTTCTCCCCAGCCTTCTCCGAAATCGTTGTAGTCAAACTCCTTCCTCACCCCCACGGTCGGAACAACACGATCTCCTACTTTAAATTTACCCATATCACACCCCGTGCTTAGCCATCCAGTCTTCAATTAAATCACACACCCGGTCTACACATTCATCAATAGGAAGCGAAGCCCCCCACTGACCGCCACCTTTAACACCACTGAGCTTACCGAACATCTTGGATTTATTCTCCTTGAAGTCTTTGCTCCACATCCCATCTACGCCATAGTCATTACTGCCAGACGCATTGAAGCTTTCGCTGTATTTCTTCTTACCAGCGCGTTCAGGGGTGTGCTTGATGAAATTGAGGATGCATTTGTCAGACAGGCCGCTGTTATTCAGGTGGCTGTGCCCATTACCGTACTCTGCCAGCTTCATCTTACCATTTGCGTATTCGCTGGTTTGACAGCCAAACACAAAGGCAACATCCAGAGGAATGCCAGCTTTGTACAGCTCAAGGAAGCCCTCAGCTCGTGCTGGTTTCTCCCAGATTTGACGAGTGGCAAAGCACGCCCCCACCAGAATGCAATTAGGAACATCGGCTGTTAATACATAGCCATATTTCTTAATGTATTCAGGGTCTTTAGTGAGGAATGCGTCAGCATACGGACTGTAGCTGGTGAGGTAGGTAATCCACAGGTCAGTGGCCTCATCGCTTGCTTTCCCTTTCACCCACCCGTTGTTATCTTTTACATCGTTGATGCCAATGGTGGTGACATACGCCACATTACGCACTGTACATTCACGTTGTAAATCTGCATGACACGCTTGTCCTGTGCTCTTGCTAGTCTCCGTCAACTCTGCATTGTGACGAGAGAAAGATACGTTAGAACGATGGTTTTCACGTAAAGCGTTGAGCGTAGGTGTCAGCTTGTCAATTACCTCTTGATGCTCAACGCTTACAGGCTTTGGGGGCAGAGGCAGCTCTACCGCACCAATTCCCATGCGTTCAGCACGAGGAATGCGCCATTCAGGGGCCTCAGCCGGGAAGATGGAGGACATGAGGAAGTTGTTAGTGTACGGCTGGTTTGTATCTGGGTCGATGGTTTCCCCTTTATGCCGTAACAGCGTTAGCCCAAAGCCCTGTGAGCGCTCATCGCGGTCAAGGTGTAGCTCTGCACTGTCAAACTTAAACACCTTGCCTTGCCAGCCCTCAGCTTGCATACGAGGGGTGAAGCGCGGCCATGCATTGAAGTCGCTGCAATTGACATAGACATTAGTATCAGCAGAGGATGGGTCATAGGCCCAAGCCCCCTCTGTTTCAGTGCTAAAACGCAGCTCTGTCTTTGTGCCTAACACCTGCACTTTAACACTTTTTGCTGCTTTACTAATCACTTTGCAGAACAGGCCATTAGGCACATTCAGCACACGGCTTTTCGGATTGTGAGCTACAATAATCTGGTCTACTTCCAGACGAGCATTAGTGAGCTTTCTATACTGACTCATTAGTCACCTCTTTAGGTTGATTGATTTTAAGGCCCACAGGAGCCTCTACAGGACACTTTAGAATGAAGGCATACCAACGTATACCCTCATGGTTAAAGTGCTCTTGTGATGCGTTACAGAGCGTTTTAACAATAGTTATCGTCAGCACACAGGAATGATGATAGCATTGTTACACTCTGAACATTTTCAATGCGGATTCAACCCCCCACCACAGCAATGATATTGGCCACAGTGCAGAGGCTATGAGAATGCTTGCTGTGATAACGCCAGTTGTGTACTTCTTATTATTAAGATTGCTTACAATCCCTAACAATAAGTGTACAATAAACCCTATCAACCAGATTGTTAACATTATTACACCTTATTCAATTCGTTCCCATTGAGAACGATGTTATATGGAAGGTCTGGATGAGCCTTCACATGTTCATCAATCAACGCCTGTACATAATCACTACAGGTGCCGTTAACTACGATGGTAGGTTGGCCAGTGCGTTCAATGACACACCCTTCTCCAACTTCCATGTACCCCGGATTTTCGTGTACTACGAACAGGGAATGTAACGCTATTGTAATGACAATGAGAGACGTTGACATGATGATGCCCTCTTAAAAGTATTTCTTACCTTTCTGGTAAGCTGCCCGTTTACCCATGGATGTACGCAGGATGTGAGGAACAAAGTTGAATTGCTCCGTACCATCTTCATTCAGTCGCCCATTGGGCACAGCAACTGTTTTAACAACCTTGTCGTTGTATTCACGTTCCGCAGAAGGAACGAAGCCAATCAGTTTACGCAGAAGTTTAGATTGTTTATGGCTCATAGTTTTCACCTATTTAAGTTTATAAAGTTTTTCCCATCCTGCTAATGTTACGCTGTCTGGGGTTGTTATTTCATACGGCAGTGGGTTAAGGGGAACGCTGTCCTTATTGAACAGCGGGGATAGGTTTGCAATAAGCTGCATCTCAACGATGTGCATCATGCAATCAGGCAACTGTGTTATCCTTACATCTGTAACTTTGTATCTAATATCTTCGGTGTAGAACTTAGTGGGGTCGCTCAGATGCACTCTAAGACGACTTCTCAAATCTAAGGACTTCCCTACATACAAGGGAACATCTCCGCTCCACACCTCATACACGCCGCCTAGGACGCACATATCCTCCTTCATCTCCCTCTTTAGGGATGCTGCGGGGATTCTCCAGAGGATTCCTTCTTTGTCAGTGAATATCACTTTAGCTTGGGCTGGGTAAGGATACCCCTCTGTAGCCGAAGATATATATTCTATGTCCTCAATGCACCACCCCTGTTTCCCCATCCAAGATGTAAGTTCAGAGGTGTACGCAGACTCCTTGAACACTTTAACGCGGGATTCTGCGTCATAGTTGACGTTTAGCGTCCCTTTCTCCTCCTTTACAGCCTTAACGGAGGCTGCATAGTATGACGCGTTAGTTCCAAGGTCTGACGCATGAGACCCATAGTCATAAGGGGCTTGAGCGGAGAGCCTCCCCTCCCCAAATCTTGCGATTTTATCAAAGAATTTTTTACTCATGTTGTACAAACTCACGTTTAAAGGTGGATATACTGTATGGGGGGATTATAGGGGGGCATC
>ENA-UESP01000305-UESP01000305.1-human-gut-metagenome-genome-assembly--contig:-NODE-305-length-45008-cov-9.383010_pt1 | contig 45008 bp, 29 predicted proteins | sample MGYA00243003_ERZ508004 | MGnify/ENA primary metagenome ERZ508004 (study PRJEB26167, sample SAMN06115443) | human gut metagenome | host: Homo sapiens | place: China:Henan | collected 2015-07-29 | study...
GGTGGGGCTTGGGGAGGGGGAACCCCTTTGTGCGCTAGCCAAAGGGGTCCCCCCTCCCCAAAAAACAACCTATTTGCCGCGGGCCAGCTGGCGGTTGGTACGGGCCGTGGCCTGGGCGGTCAGCGGGTCGTCGGGCCAGGGGTGGCGCGGATAGCGGCCGCGCATTTCGGCACGCACCTGCGGGTAACCGTTACGCCAGAAGTGGCCAAGGTCACGCGTGATCTGTAGGGGGCGCCCGGCGGGCGAGAGCAGATGCAGAGTCAGGGGAACGCGCCCGTCGGCGATATGGGGCGTATCCTCGCAGCCGAAGAATTCCTGCAGCTTGGCGGCCACGAAGGGCCCGCCTTCGGCATCATACACGATGGGATGGGATCTGCCGGAAGGGGCCTGCCATTGTGCGGGGGCCAGCTGTTCGAGTCGTCGCGGCAGGGGGTAGGGCAGCAAACAGCGCAGGGCATCGGCCAGCCGGGCAGCGGAGAGCTGGCGCAGGTCGGTGCAGGTGCCCAGATGGGGCGCCAGCCAGTTTTCCAGCTCGTCCAGCAGCCAGGTATCGGAGAGGTCGGGCCAGGGATCGCCCCATGTCTGGTGCAGCAGGCGCACACGGGCCAGCCATTGGCGCGTGGGCTCGTCCCAGGGCAGGACACGCAGCCCCTGGTCGCGGATGAAGGCACACAGGGCCAGGGCGCAGGCGTCGCCATCGGGACGGGGCAGCGGGGCATCGTCCAGCAGCAGGGCCCCCAGACGGCGACGGCGGCGGGCATTGACCTGGCCTTCCGGGCTGACGTTCAGGTCTTCGCTTTTGGTGATCTCTGACCGGAAAAGTTTTTCCAGCACGTCCTGCTCCAGCGCTGCGGCCAGACGGATGCGGCCGCGCGTGCCTGCATCCACGGCGGCCACGGCCAGCATGTCCTGCCGGGCCAGACTGTCCGTCAGGGGCAGGACGGCAGCCTTGCCGTTGCGCATGAGGTACTGGGTCATGCCGTTGTTCTCGCCGCTGCGCAGGGCCACCCGCTCGGGATAGGCCAGGGCCACGACCTCGCCCAGATGGGGCAGCTGTTGCCGTGCCGTGCGCAGCAGGGAAGCCCCGGAGGCATCGGAACCGTTGCCGGTGGGGATGTCCGCCAGTCGTGCCATACGTTCCGCCCACTGACGCAGACGGCGGAAGGCTCCGTGCCCGTCGCCGGGCGCGCAGAAGCGGTCCAGGCGCAGCGCCAGCGAGGCGTCCGCCAGCGGCAGGGGATCGCGATCATCCAGCAGGGAAGCCACACAGGCGGCCAGAGCGCCGTATCCGTGTTCCCGGGCGCGCAGCAGCAGGCAGGCCAGCCGGGGCGGCAGGGGCAGCTTTACCAGCTGCCGGCCCAGGGGCGTAGGCAGCAGTTCTTCCGTGCCGGGCTCGATGGCTCCCAGTCCGGCCAGCTGTTCCCGGGCCACGGCCAGATGGGCCTTGGGGGGCAGGTCCAGCCAGGGCAGGTCTTCGGGCCTGCGTGCGCCCCAGACGGCCAGTTGCAGGCAGAACGGCGCAAGGTCCGCATCCAGGATCTCCGGCCGCTGCTGGGGGCGGAAGCCGTGTTCTTCGGCCTGCTGCCACAGGCGGCAGCAGATGCCGGGTTCCAGACGCCCGGCGCGACCGGCCCGCTGCCGGGCCCCGGCCAGCGAGACGCGCACGGTCTCCAGGCGGGAAAGACCGCTGGCCGGATCGAAACGGCTCTCGCGGGAAAGGCCTGCGTCCACCACCAGACGGATGCCTTCGATGGTCAGGGAGGTCTCGGCGATGGCCGTGGCCAGGACGACCTTGCGCTCGCCTGCGGCCGCCGGGGCGATGGCCGCATCCTGTTCCTGCGGACTCAGCATCCCGTAAAGAGGGTAGAGGCGGGTATCGGCGGGCAGGCGTCCTTCCAGCAGCTCGGCCACACGGCGGATCTCGCCCGTTCCGGGCAGGAAGGCCAGCAGGCTGCCGGATTCCTGACGCATGAGGGCCGCGATGACATCGGCCATGTGCGGCCACAGGGCCTGGGGGCCGCTGTGGGCCGCGGCGGGCGGCAGCGGCAGATAGCGCTCCTCCACGGGGAACTGGCGGCCCTCGCAGGCGATGACCGGAGCATCCTCCAGCAGGGCGGCCACCTTGTGGCTGTCCAGCGTGGCGGACATGACCAGCAGGCGCAGGTCGGGCCGGAGCACGGCCCGGCTCTCCAGACAGAGGGCCAGCCCCATGTCGGCATGCAGGGAACGCTCGTGGAATTCGTCGAAGATGACGCAACCCACGCCGGAGAGTTCGGGGTCGGCCAGGAGGCGGCGGGTCAGCACCCCTTCGGTGATGATCTCCAGCCGGGTCCGGGCCGAGACGGCGCTTTCCTGCCGCATGCGGTAGCCCACGGTCTGGCCCACGTCCTCGCCCAGCAGGCGGGCGGCGTAACGCGCCAGGGCCCGGGCAGCCACCCGGCGCGGCTCCAGCAGCAGGATCTTCCTGCCATCCAGCCAGGGGGCCTCCAGCAGCCACAGAGGCACGCGGCTGCTCTTCCCGGCGCCGGGAGGGGCGCTCAGGACGGCATTGCCGTGTTCCAGGGCGTCAGCAAGTTCCGCACGGACGGCATCCACAGGAGCGGAAGGAAGGTCGGGGCAACGGTAAGGCCGGGCAGCGGCAGCGGGATCTTTCATGACGGTCGTGCGGAAGGGGAGATGCATCCCTGTTTTTTTACTGGAAATTGATGGCCTGTCAGTGTATTGACAGTGTAAAGGCCATGAACGTGGAGAATATGCATGGAGCTCAAGAGCAATGGAATCATCGGGCAAAGCGCCAGCCTGGCCGGTGTGTTCAAGATCCTGGGCAAAGTGGCGCCCACGGACAGCACTGTGCTTGTAACCGGGGAATCGGGAACAGGCAAGGAATTGCTGGTGCGGGCCCTGCATGCTGCCAGCCCCAGGGCTGACAGACCCTTCGTGCCCGTCAACTGCGGCGCCATCCCCCGTGATCTTCTGGAAAGCGAACTTTTCGGCCATGAAAAGGGAGCCTTCACGCACGCCCTGCGTTCCCGCCCCGGCCGTTTCGAACTGGCGGACGGGGGCACCATCTTCCTGGACGAGATAGGCGAGATGGAGCCCGGCCTGCAGGTCAAGATCCTGCGCGTGCTGCAGGAAAAGGAAATAGAACGCGTGGGCGGCACGGGCTGCCGCAAGGTGGACGTGCGCATCGTGGCGGCCACCAACCGGGATCTGGAAGCCGCCGTGGCCGCGGGCACCTTCCGCGAAGATCTTTATTACCGCCTCAACGTCATCCCCATCCATCTGCCGCCCCTGCGCGAACGGGGGCAGGACGTCCTGCTGCTGGCCCGTCACTTCCTGAGCCGCTTCTGCCGCAAGAAGGAACGGCCCCCGCTGGAGCTTTCGCCCGTCGTGCAGCGCATCCTTCTGGCCTATGCCTGGCCGGGCAATGTCCGCGAACTGGAAAATGTCATGGAACGCCTGAGCGTGCTGGTCGACGGGCATATCGTATCCCCGGAGGATCTGCCGGCGCGTCTGCTCCAGAGTGTGGGAAATATTGCCTTGTTGCCGGAAGTGGAGGAATATGCCCCTGAGGCTGACGTCCTTTCCGGTGCCGGGAACGGGGAGCCCGCTGCGGCTGCCGGCAGTCCTTCCCTTGGTTTCGTCTGGCCGGATCTCCAGACCCTGGAGGCCCGGGGGATGGGGCTGAAAGAATTCCTGGATGCCGTGGAGATGCACCTTATCGAAGAGGCCCTGCAGCGGACCGACGGGGTGAAAAACCAGGCTGCGGAGCTTTTGGGCATCAAGCGGACGACCCTCATCGAAAAGTTGAAGAAAAAAGGCCTGTAGCCGGAACGACCGGCGGCTTTTGACTGCGGGAATGCCCGCAGGTTTGCCTGCCCTTGCGGCAGGAGGAGGCTATCATGAACATGAAAATGGCAAGTATCCTTTGTCTGGTCATCATGCTGGCCGGCTGTGTGGCCGGACAGCAGCGCGGTCTGGTGGGCGATACCTATGTTTCGTCTTCCCAGCCCGCCCTTGCCCTCAAAGCCCGTGACCTGCCCCTGATGGGCAGCATGACGGGTGCCTCGCGCCTGACCAGTTCCGGCGCCATGGGAGGGCTTTTGGTGGACAGCTGGGTCACGGTCTACGGCAAGGGCGACGGCGCGTCGCCTCTGGCCATCGTGGCTCACGGCGAAGTCCCCAACGGCTGGTACTGGGACGGCATCATGCGCCATCCGTTCAGCATCAACGAAGGGGTGGAGACCATCGGCGGCGTGGGCTTCCAGGCCTGCACCTATGTCACCAGCGAAAAGCGTGACGCCTTCCTGCCCCTGGAAGACCCCGAGGGGGCCCGCATCCTCGCGCAGGACGGCCAGCCGCCCCGTCGCTGGCTGGCGCGCATGTTCGCCAACCGCTTCAATTTCGACAGTGACAAGATCGTACTGGAATACCGTGAGCCCCTGCCCGAGGACATCACCTCCATCACGGCCCTGCCTCTGGGGCGCGCCGACTATATCGCCGCATTCGAGCAGCGTGCCCGTGAAGCCTTCATGGTCGAGACCGCGGCTGTCCCTGCTGCAGGCATCATGCCGCAGCGCAACATCGGCGCATTGCAGTGGCGTTACATGGATGAAACGTTCTGGGGAACGGTCTCTCCCTATGACCGTATGGACTGGCGTTAACCCATCCTGGCGAAAAATATACGATTTTGCGTTTCGTCTTTGTTGACGAAACGCTGTCGTCTATTGTACCCAGTAAAAGTTGTTGAAATTGGCGCAACGAGGGGAATGCAATTCCACTGTTGCAGGCTATACGCATGAGGTACACCATGGATGATTATTTGAAAGAAGCACTGGAAATTGCCAGGGCGCAGGCCAGCGTACGCGTCATGTCGGAAGAAGAAATCACTTCGTTTATCCAGAAAGTGGCTGCCGGTATCCGTACCGTCGCCGAGGGCGAAATGCCTGTGGAGCTGGATTCCGCCGACATGCAGCAGGATGCCCGCAAGTCCATCAAGGAAAAGTCTGTAACGTGTCTTGAATGCGGCAAGACTTTCAAGATCCTCACCAAGCGCCATCTGGCCATGCACGGCATGGATGCCGCGGCCTATCGCGAAAAGTGGGGCTTCAAGAAAGATACGCCTCTGGTGTGCAAGGCGCTGCAGCGCGAGCGTCGCCGCAAAATGAAAGACATGAAGCTGTGGGAAAAGCGTCGCAAGGCCCAATAGCACAAACACCCGCCGCCCGGCGGGTTTTTTCTTTTACCGGAAGGGCATATGCTGCCCTGGTACAGCATATGCCTTCCGGGGGAGCATGACGCTCCCACCTCTCCGGACAGGCATCGACTCTGTCCCCTTCGTCCCAAGCATTCCCCCAAGGATCCATCGCATGAACCATCCTGTTTTTCCCGTACCCGCCACGCCCGCTGAAGCGGTCCGTCTTCTTGATGCGCCGCTGGAGGCCCTGCTGGACAGCGCCGCTGCCCTGCGCGAGCGGCATCACGGCAAGCGCATCAGTCTGTGCGCCATCATCAACGCCCGCAGCGGCGATTGCGGCATGGACTGCCGTTTCTGTTCCCAGAGCAGCCACAACCACACGCCCATCGCCCATTTCCCCTTTCTGGAGGCCGCCGAACTGCGTGAACGCATCCTGCGGCTGGCTGCCTGGCCCGTGCGCCGTATCGGCATCGTGACCAGCGGAGGGGCCCTGGAAGAGCAGGAACTGCATTGCCTGCTGGCTGTGGTGCGTGACCTGCCGGAAGACGTGCGCCGCCGGGTCTGCACCTCGCTGGGGCGGTTACCGGAAAAACATCTGCGCGAACTGGAACAGGCCGGTGTGCGCCGCTACCATCATAATCTGGAGACATCGCGTGCCTATTATCCCCGCATCTGTTCCACACAGCTCTGGGACCAGCGTCGGGATACGGTGCTGCGTGCGCAGGCAACGGGCCTTTCGGTCTGCGCCGGCGGGCTGTTCGGCCTGGGCGAGAGCTGGGAGGACAGGATGGACTTTGCCTTCAGCCTGCGGGAGCTGGGCGTGCGCCATGTGCCCATGAATTTTCTGCATCCCCATCCGCAGACGCCGCTGGCCGCACAGCCCCTGCTGGAACCGGAGGAGGCCCTGCGCATCATCGCCCTGTTCCGGCACATCCTGCCCGAAGCCAGCCTGCGCATCTGCGGCGGACGGCCCGAGACCTTGCGGGAGCGCCAGGGCGACATGTTCCGGGCCGGGGCCGATGCCCTGATGACCGGTGACTACCTGACCACGCAGGGCATGGGCGTGGAAGAGGACATCCGCATGATCGAAGCCGCGGGGCTGGAGGTGGCACGTCCATGAGTGCTGGAAAGATGACAGCGGGTCGCCCCGGCGACAGGGGCCCCGTACAGGGATTTTTCGTGACCGGCACCGGGACGGACGTGGGCAAGACCGCGTTCACGGCGGCCTTGCTGCGGGCCCTGCGTGGCCGGGGCGTGGCGGCCCAGGCCCTCAAGCCCGTCCAGACCGGTGTGCGGCCGGAGCAGCTGGCGACCTCCGCTCTGGCCGACGGCGTGGCCTACGCGCGTGCCGTGGCCGACCTGCCGCCCTTGCCCCCGGCGCCTGCGGCGACCCTGCACTGTTTCCGTCTGCCCGCCTCGCCGCATCTGGCGGCAGGGGAAGAAGGGCAGCGCCTGACGGTGGCCGGGCTGGCCGAGGATGTCCGGGCCCACTGGCAGGAGACGGAGACCTCCCTGCTGCTGGTGGAAGGTGCGGGCGGCATGGCTGTCCCCATCAATGAGGAAGAAGACACGCTGGATTTCATGGCGGCCCTGGATCTGCCTGTCCTGCTGGTGGGCAGCAACTGCCTGGGCGCGCTCAACCATGTGTTGCTCTCCCTGCAGGTCCTGCGCCTGAAGGGACTGCGCCCGGCGGCGGTGGTCCTGATGGCGCCGGAAGAGCCGGAAGGACTGAGCGTCGGGGAACGGCATGACCGGGAACGGGTGCTGGCCGACAATCCTGAATTTTTGCGTCGCCGTCTGGCGGCCTGGGGCGAGGATGCGCCGGTGGTTGTCCTGCCCCGTGTGGCCCGGCTGGATGCGGCGGGCTGGCAGGAGCTGGCCGATGCCTGCGCCGTGCTGCTGCCTGCGCTGTCCCGGCATGTGCCGTCCCTGACAGGACAGGCGGCAGCCGTGGGCAACGAAGAGCCCCTGCCGCTGCGGGACAGGCGCATCCTCTGGCATCCGTACACGTCCGTGGTGGATCCTTTGCCGGTCTTCGCGGTCGCGCGCAGCCACCACAACCGCATCGTGCTGGACGACGGCCGGGAGCTGGTGGACGGCATGTCCTCGTGGTGGACGGCCATCCACGGCTACAACCATCCGCGTCTGGTGGCTGCGGCCCAGCGGCAGGCCGGGAGGATGCCGCATGTGATGTTCGGCGGTCTGACCCATGCGCCTGCCGTGGAGCTGGGCGAACGCCTTTTGACCATGCTGCCGCAGGGCCTGGCGCGCGTCTTTCTGGCGGATTCCGGCTCCGTGTCGGTGGAAGTGGCTTTGAAGATGGCCCTGCAATACCAGCAGGGCATCGGCCAGAAGCAGCGCACCTGCTTCCTCACGCCCCGGGGCGGTTATCACGGCGATACAACCGGCGCCATGTCGGTGTGCGATCCCGTGACCGGCATGCACTGCCTGTTCACGCATATGCTGCCGCGCCAGATCTTCATGGAACGGCCTTCCTGCCGTTTTGACCAGCCTTTCGATCCGGCCAGCCTGGATGACGCCCGCCGTATCTTCGCGGAGCAGGGCGAGCGCATCGCGGCGGTCATCCTTGAGCCGCTGGTGCAGGGCGCGGGCGGCATGTGGTTCTATCATCCCGACTATCTGCGCGGCATGGCCCGCCTGTGCCGTGAGCACGGGGCCCTGCTGGTCTTCGACGAGATTGCCACGGGCTTTGGCCGTACCGGGACGCTGTTCGCCGCGGAGAGGGCCGGTGTCTGCCCGGACATCCTGTGCTGCGGCAAGGCCCTGACCGGTGGCGTCATGACGCTGGCCGCCACGGCCTGCACGGAAGAAGTGGCCCAGGGCATCTGCCGGGACGGCATGGTCTTCATGCACGGGCCCACGTTCATGGGCAACACCCTGGCCTGTGCCGTGGCCTGCGCCAGCCTGGACATCCTGGCTGAAGGGCGTTGGCAGGAGCAGGTGGCCATGCTGGAAACGGCCCTGACAGCGGGCCTGGCTCCCTGCCGGGAACTGCCGCAGGTGGAAGATGTGCGTGTGCTGGGCAGCATCGGCGTGGTGGAGACCACCCGGCCGGTGAACATGGCCGCCATGCAGGACTTTTTCGTGCGGCGGGGCGTCTGGATACGGCCCTTCAACCGTTTGGTCTATGTGATGCCGCCCTATGTGAGCCCCCGCGAGGACGTGGAGCGCCTCTGCGCGGCCATGCACGATGTGCTGTCCCTGCCCGGCATGCTGGCGTAGGGCAGGGGAGTTCTTGCGAAAACATATCCTGATGATGACAAAGGCCCCGTCTGCCGATGGCAGGCGGGGCCTTTGCGGAATGACGCGTGGGGAAATGGCCTGAGGGGCAAGGGGCCCATCTCGTGTGCCGGCAATAGGCGCAAGGGGCCGTAAGGGCCGGGGCGTTGCGACACAGGGATCTGCGGACATCAAGAGCCGCGAGACCCGGAGGAAAGCTCTCCTTCCCTCAAAAAATATCTTTCCCGTTACTTTTTCTCACCTTCGGGGGTGGCCCCCGCACCGGCCAGCAGGCCTATCTGGCCGCGGAAGATGACCTTGGTGGCCGTCTCGTCGGCCAGTTCGGCCACGTCCATGAATTTTTCCAGCAGCTCCAGCAGATAGTAGCGGTCGTTTTCGCAGCCGTCCTTGAAATCGGTCTCCAGCTCGCCGGAGCGCATGTAGTTCTCGAATTCTTCAAGATCTTTCACTGTCAGCATGGTCGTTCTCCTGTAGCCTCTGGAGACGGCGCAGGCCGCAGGCTCCCAGCATGCGGGCCAGGGCCAGTACCGTGTCGATCTCCTCGCGGCTGATATGGTCATAGTGGATGCCCGCGCTGACACATACCGTGGCCTTCAGCGCACGGCAATAGTCCCGCGCCAGCGGCAGGGCGGCCTTGTCGTCGTGGTGCCCTGTACGACGCAGGACATGCAGGCGCACGCCATCTTCCGTCCCGGAAGAGGCGGTGTCGGACATGACGCCCGGTCGTGACCTGCCCCCGGCGGTGCGGGCGGACATGGCTTCCGGGACGTCCGGGGGCATGGCGTTTGCGGGCTCGGCCAGGATCACGGCACCGATATGGGCATCACCGCCGGTCAGCAGCAATTGCCAGTCCTGCCCGGCGGGCAGCAGGCGCAGTTCCAGGGCCAGCCGGCCGTGCGTGCAGCGCAAAAGAAAGGGCTGGGATCTTTCCATCCGCAAAGCATGCTGCAGATGGCATGCAAAGGCAAGCCGGAGGCAGGCATTTGCTTGACCCAAAGCCCTGTAAAAGGATAAGTAACAGGCAAACAAAAAAGGAGAAGCCATGGCTCTTGATCCCACCAAGCACCCTGACTGGCAGATCGCCCAGGATGCTGAAAAATCTATGAAAACTGTGGAAACCCTGGCTGCCGAGCTGGGGCTTGAGAAGGACGAGCTGCTGCCTTACGGCCACTACATGGGCAAGATCGAGCAACAGGCGGTGCTGCGCCGTCTGGCTGACAGGCCCAATGGCAAATATGTGGACGTGACCGCCATCACGCCGACCCCGCTGGGCGAAGGCAAGTCCACCACTACCATCGGTCTGGTGCAGGGCCTCTCCAAGCGTGGTGTCAAAACCACGGCGGCCATCCGCCAGCCTTCGGGCGGCCCCACCATGGGCATGAAGGGCTCCGCTGCGGGCGGCGGTCTGGCCCAGTGCATCCCGCTGACCCCGTATTCCCTGAATTTCACCGGCGACATCCACGCCATCACCTCGGCCCACAACCTGGCCATGGTGGCCCTGACCTCGCGCATGCAGCACGAGCGCAACTATGACGACGAAAAGCTGGAACGCCTGTCCGGCATGCGCCGCCTCAACATCGACCCCACCCGCGTGGGCATGGGCTGGGCCATGGACTTCTGCTGTCAGGCCCTGCGCAACGTCATCATCGGCATCGAAGGCGACGGCCGCCGCAACGACGGTTTCATGATGCGTTCGCGCTTCGACATCACGGCCGCCTCGGAGATCATGTCCATCATGTCCCTGGCCCGCGACCTGCCCGACCTGCGCAAGCGTCTGTCGCGTGTGGTGCTGGCTTTTGACCGCGCCGGCAATCCCGTGACCACCGCCGACCTGGAAGTGGACGGCGCCATGATGGCCTGGCTGCTGGAAGCCAGCAAACCCAACCTGATCCAGACCATCGAAGGCCAGCCCGTGCTGGTGCACGCCGGTCCCTTCGGCAACATCGCCCTGGGCCAGAGCTCCATCATCGCCGACCGCGTGGCCCTCAAGCTCAGCGACATCCATGTGACGGAATCCGGCTTCGGTTCCGAGATCGGTTACGAAAAGTTCTGGAACGTCAAGTGTCACATGAGCGGCCTCAAGCCCGATGCCGCCGTCATCGTGGCCACGGTGCGCGCCCTCAAGAACCACGGCGGCGCCCAGCCGCCCATGCCCGGCCGTCCGCTGCCCGAACCCTACACCCGCGAAGACGTGGGCCTGGTGGAAGCCGGCTGCGTGAACCTGCTGCGCCATATCGGCATCGTGCGCCGTTCCGGCGTGTCGCCCGTGGTCTGCATCAACGCCTTTGCCACCGACAGCAAGAACGAGATCGCCGCCATCCGCCGTATCTGTGAAGAAGCCGGTGCGCGCGTGGCCCTGTCCGAGCATTGGCTCAAGGGCGGTGACGGTGCCCTGGAACTGGCCGATGCCGTCATGGACGCCTGCAACGAGCCCAACAACTTCGCTCCCCTGTACGACTGGTCCATGCCCTTCGAGCAGCGCATCGAGACCATCGCCAAGGAAGTCTACGGCGCCGACGGCGTGGAACTCTCCTCGCTGGCCAAGCAGCGCATCAAAGAACTGCAGGCCCGTCCCGACGCCGAAGAACTGGGCATCTGCATGGTCAAGACCCAGTACTCCCTGTCCGACAATCCGGCCCTCAAGGGTGCGCCCACGGGCTGGCGCCTGCATGTGCGCGACTGCCTGTTCTACGGCGGCGCGGGCCTGGTGGTGCCGGTGGCCGGCGACATCAGCCTCATGCCCGGTACGGGGTCGCGTCCGGCCTTCCGCAATGTGGACGTGGATCTGGAATCCGGCCAGGTGACCGGCCTGTTCTAGGCCTGTTCTGACAGCATAGCGCTGTGATACGGGGAGACCTTCCGCCTCAGGGCCGGGAGGTCTCCTTTTTGTACCGTGGCCTTTGTGCGGCCGTGTGGGGGGGAAGGCCGATGGCAGACAGCCATGCGGGCAGGGGCTCCTGCCAGGCCGGGCCCGGGGGCTTGTCTGCCGGACGACGGGTATTGACATATTTGCCCAAAAAATAGTAGTTATTTCCATCTGGCTGTCATTGATGGACGGCCTGTAGCGTTCCTGCCTGATTCCAGGGATTTGCGTCACCGTGTTCCTTACTGGGGCAAAGTATATGCAATCGTCTGGCATGGCAGGATTTTTTATGTCTTCTCCCTGCCTTTCGCCGGTCGCTCCCTGAGCGTAGCTTGCAAAGCTGAGCCCTGTCCTGACCACGTGTTGGTGCAGGGCTTTTGACGTTTACCTATTTTTTGACAGATCAATACACTATCTTTTCCGGGGGTCCTCATGGCCGATATCCGTCTTGCCAAGCCTGCTGCTGGCACCACACAGACCATTCCCAGCGCTCCTGACGGGCGCTTCATTTTCGACTTTCCTGCTGATGCCGCGACGCTGACCCGCAGCGGCGACAATCTTGTCCTGACCTTTGAGGATGGCGCTTCCATCCAGTTGCAGGGTTTCTACACCACCTATTCCAAGGAAGAGATGCCCTCTTTCCAGGTGGACGGCGTGGAGATCAGCGGGCAGGACTTCTTCGCGGCCCTTGGCGAAGACCTGATGCCCGCTGCCGGTCCCGCCGCCAGCAGCAGTGCCGCGCGCGGCGGCCGTTATAACGAATATGGCGGCAGTGACCTGCTGGATGGCATCGACCATCTGGGTCGCCTGGACGTCGGCTTCGACGGCGGTGTACAGCTTGCCACAGACACGGTGGAGCCCAGTGCCTGGTATGAGGGCGATGGCTGGGTGGATCACGGCGTGACTGTGACTCCGCTCGATAGCGATGCGGCTGCGGAAGTGGTGACGGTCCATGAAGCCGGCCTTGCCAATGGCACGACTCCCGGCGCGGCCGACGCTCCTGTCGCGGCCGGAGGATCCCTGATCATCAACGCCCCTGACGGCGTGGCGTCCATTGTCATCGGCAACGTGACCGTGTTTGAAAACGGCGCGCTCACGGGCAACACGGTTTCCACGGATGAAGGTACCCTGACCGTGACCGGCTATGATCCTGCCACGGGCAGGCTGGACTTCAATTACACACTCGACAGGAACACCACGGAACACGACAAGAGCGATCCCGCTACGGATACGCAGATCTCCCATGACCTGACGGTGACGGTGACGGATACGGACGGTGACAGCGGCAGTACGACCATCACCGTGAACGTGGTGGACGACGGGCCGAAGATAAACCTGACGGGAGCCTCTTCGGGACTGCTGGTGGATGAGACCTTCGGCAGCAACGGCTCTCAGGACGTAAATGACGGCGGCACGGGCACTGCGACGCTGGATGCTTCTCGGCTGTTCGACGTGGACGGCGGCGCGGACGGCGTGGCGGACATGAGCTACAGCCTGACACTTTCCCAGCAGCCCAATGATCTGACCGCCATCGTGGACGGGCAGGAATACAACGTCACGTTCGCGGTCTTCAACGGCCAGGTGCACGCTATGGCGGGCAACACCGGCAAGGATATCTTCACGGTGTCCATCAATGAAGATACCGGTGAAGTGACCCTGCAGCTGACGGGCAAGGGCTCTTTGAAGCATCCCACCAGCAGCAACGACGATGAAATTCTGAACAACATCATTGACGACATCAACGTGAAGCTGACGGTGACGGACAACGACGGCGATGTCACCTCAAGCGAGGTGCAGCTTGAGATCCAGGTGGAAGATGACGCCGTGCAAGTGACGTCGGCTGGTGAGCCGAAGCTGGAGCTGGATGAAAGCGATCTTCATGGTACAGGTGTTCAGGATGTCGTGAATGTCAGCAACAACTTCACTGTCGTCGCCAGTGCGGACGGTGAAGCCGGCCGCAGCTATGAACTCACGCTGGATCCCGGCGCGGAGAATCCCCTTGTTGCCTTCGTCGGTGGCGAGATGATGCCTGTCATACTGTCCATCAATAATGAAGGCCGTATCGTCGGCATGGCCGGTGATACGGAAATCTTCAATGTGCATGTCGACAGCAAGGGCAATGTCACCTTTACCCTGGAAAATAACGGTACCCTGGTTCATCCCGACAACAGCGATCCCGATGATGTCCTGTCTCTCAACGGCATCGGCGTGAAGCTGACGGTGACGGACGGCGACGGCGACAGTTCCAGTGCCGAGATCGCTCTGGATCTGACCATCAGGGACGACGGGCCTGTGGCCCGTGCCGATAACGTCACGCTGACGGAAGCGCAGGCGCAGGCGGGCGGCAGCGGTGCAAACGTGCTGGACAACGACGTGTTCGGCGCGGACGCCCCCGCGTACAAGACGGTTTCCTCGGTCAACGGTGGCAATCCCGGCGAGGCCGTGAACGGCACCTACGGCACGCTGACGCTGAATGCGGACGGCACCTACACCTACACGCTGACCCCCGGTGTGGACGTGCCGAATGGCGAGACGTACACGGAAGAGTTCTCCTACACCATCAAGGATGCGGACGGCGATACGTCGGAAGCGACGCTGACCATCACCATCAAGGGTGATGAGAACGTGCCCGTGGTGACGGTGGAGACGCCTGGAGCGGGTGACGCCAACATCATGGTGGACGAAGGCAGCCAGCCTGAACACGGTGGTGCAGGCCATGGCCAGAGCGGCAACGGCTCGTTCATCGTGGACCTGAAGGGTGAGGACGGTACGATTGAAGTGGGCGGCTTCACGATCACCATAGCCGGAGGTGAAGCTTCGACCAGCGGCGAAGCAGAGCCCGTGCATGGCGTGACGCTTTCCAACGTGCATGCCGAGCTTGTGGATGGCAAGTGGACGGTGAGCTATGGCTATGAACTGGGTGGTCGCCAGGAGCATGGCGCTGACAATTCGCCGACGGACGAGACCCTGACGGGCGAGTTCCCGATCCTGGTGACGGACGCCACGGGCGATACGGCAGAAGGCAAGCTCACGGTGGAAGTGCACGACGACGTGCCCACCATCTCCGCTTCCGGTACTACCTCGCTGGTTCCCGGCGGCGGCGCAGGCAATCTGGCGGACGGTCAGGCTGAGAACTTCACGCAGGGTGGAGGCGGGCAGTCTCTTGGGCACAGCGCCGGTCTTGACGGCTGGAGCGGCGTGACCATGTATGCCGCCAAGGTGACCTACTCCGGTTCCGGCAACGATGTGCAGATAAGTAAGATAGATGGCGACGACAATTATACGCTGAAGTACTCGCCGTATAACGGGAACAGCCAGTTTACCTCATCCGACTGGGGCCTGACCGTGGATGCCGGTGCGCATAATGAGGAAATCAGCGTCATCAAGGACGAGTACGGCAATGCCAACCAGAGTGAAGCCGTGGTGTTCGACCTCGGCGGTCAGCTGGCCTACGGCGTGACCATCAACTTCGGCGCCTTCTACAACGGCGAACCCGGGGCGGAGGGCACGACGCAGTGGGACCATGTGTCCGAAAAGGCGCTGGTCACCTTCTACCGTGACGGCCAGATTGTGGGCAGCACGCTGGTGCAGGGCCAGTCGTCCACCGGTACGTTCACCCTCAATGCGTCGGATGTGGTGCTCGGCGGCTTCGACCAGGTGGTCATCTCCGCCGTGGACAACAGAACGCCTCAGTTCCAGGATGAACACAGCGACTTTACCATTCAGGGCATCGATTTCATCACCAAGCGCGACGACCCCTTCATCGTCAGCGAAGGCACGGTGACGGCTGCGTCCGGTGCGGACGGTTTCGCCGACGCCTATACGGACATCCATGCCCGCTTCGACCTCGCCGGCATGGTGAATGAAGGCACCCTCAGTGCAGACGGCACTTCCGGCATCATCACGGTTCTGGTGGATGGCCAGCAGACGGATGTGACGCTGACGCTCAGCGAAGGCGCTTCCGGCGATTCCATCCTGACCGGTACGGCGGAGAACGGTGAGCAGCTCTTCACCGCCACGCTGGGCAAGGACGGCAACTGGAGCATGGAGCAGTACGAAGACTTCCGGGTGACTGATGGAACCTGGGAGGGCTCCAACCAGTTCGAGCTGGTCTTCAAGACCGAAGACGCCGACGGCGACGTTGCCAGCACTACGGTCAACGTGCCGCTGGAAGTGGTGGACCAGACACCGGCTACGGATACCTCCATCGGCAATGACGACGACACCATCACCATCACCGGCGGTGAGGGCATTGCCGGCACCGTGGCCGTAGGCGACAGCGGTGGCGTGGAAGTGCAGACCACCGTACAGCCCGGCCAGGACTACAATATCTCCATCATGCTCGACCTGTCGGGTTCGATGGATACCACTCTGTCCTCGGATACCAATACCACCCGGATTGAAATGGCTGTGGACGCTCTGAAGAACTTCTTTGAAACTTCCCTTCAGAACCATGACGGCGACATCTGCCTGCAGCTCGTGGGCTTCGGTACCGACGTGTTGGGAACCCGTACATGGACCATCGCCGGCACTGCCACTGCCGCTGAAAAGCAGCGGGTGTACGACGAGTTCGCCAACCAGTTGAATGCATGGCAAAAGGCCATGAACAGCGGGGGCTACAGCCAAGGCACCAACTACGAAGCCGCCATGGAAAAGGCCACGGAGTGGTTCACTGACGCCTCCACTGATGGCGGTGTTGCCGGTAACGGCGGCGAGAACCTGGCCTTCTTTATTTCCGACGGCGAGCCGACCTATTCCAATCATAACGGTGGTGGAAACTCAACGCCCAGTAATGTTGTGGAGGATACGCTGCATGCAGCTCAGGACCTTCAGAACGCCGGAGGCGGCGTGCATGTCAATGCCATCGGCATAGGCACGAGTGATTCGCTGTCGGAAGGGGGGCAGAAAATCCTCGACCTCATCGACAACACGGGCGGCTCCGGAACGGCGCAGACGGAATATCCTCATGAAGGTTGGGTGAATGTAGGAACGTGGTTCCCGGACTGGAAATGGCAATGGACAACCAGTAAGTGGAAAGGAGATCAGCCTCTTGCCGAAGGTGACAGCGATCTGGTCAATTCCAAAGACGGCCTGACGGCGGCGCTTATCGGCGGTGGCGTCATCACCTCCACGGATCTGGCCGATGCCGGTGACGATGAGGTCGACGCAAGCGCCTCCACCTCGTCCGTCATCGTCTACGGTGACGTGCTGAACACCGACCGGCTGCGTTATGAACTGATACAAAACAAGGGCATCGAAGCCGCCCTTGTGGCTGCCGGTATCGACTACGGCTCCGGTGCGGATGTCTTCCAGTGGCTGGAAAATGCGGCAAATGCCAACGCGCTCAAGGGCACCAAGTTCGAAGGCTGGACCCATGACGACAGCGTCAAGTACATGCTGCAGCATGCCGAGGAGCTGGGCTACGAGACCCGCGTGGATGCTGATGGTGACTTCTACCTTGTGAAGGCTGACGGCACGGTGCTGCACATGGACGGCTCGGAAGCCGATATTGATGACAGCCTGACCGGCCGTGATGGTGGCGACGACGTTATCACCGGCAGCAGCGCCTCCGATACCATCTATGGACAGGAAGGGCACGACACCATCTATGGTGGCGGCGGTCATGACGGCCTCTACGGCGGTACGGGCGGCGACCTGCTGGTGGGCGATGACAAGCCCGAAAACCTGGGTGACGTCACGGTCGAGGGCATCAAGGATCTGACCGAGGATAAGCTGGACGACTTCATCAAGTCCGTGGAAGGCACGGATGACGACGGCAACGATCAGCTCTTCGGCGGCGTCGGCAACGATGTGCTCCTCGGCATGGGCGGTGATGACTACCTGGACGGCGGCGCAGGTGAGGATGCCATCTTCGGCGGTGCCGGTAACGACATCATCGTCTACGACAAGGCCGACTATCTGGTCAGCGGCGGCAGCGGCATCGACTTCATGGTCTCTGATGACAAGAACCTGACGCTGGACAGCTTGCTGACCAATACGGGCAGTGACAAGCCTCTCGTCAGTGGTATCGAAGTGCTGCTGAAGGGCGATGCTGCCCTGAGTCTGACCAGCATCCAGGATCTGGCCGACAGGTACGGCATCACGCTGGGCACCAATGCCGACGGGCAGGAGACCCTGACGCTGGATATGAGCAAGTGGAATGGGAGCATTTCCGCCGATGGTACCCACGTCTTTACGTCCACGGACAACGACCTGACCCTGGAGACCAATCTCCAGCACGACGCCGCCTCTTCGTCGGACAATGGCGAGATGGCCCAGCAGGTCTTCATCCTGGAAAACACCAACAGTTAACCAAAATCCCGGCGGGGCGGCCCTGTGGCCGCCCCGCCGTTCAACATCCCCTCCAGAGCAACCATGCGCATCCTGTTCGTCAACCATACCTTCCCGGGGGACCTGGGGCCGCTGCTGTCGGCCTTTGCCGCGCAGCCGGAGCATGAGATCCTTTTCGCCTCCTGTCGGGGCAGACGGGATTTCAGTGTGCCCGGGGTGCGGCATGTGGTGCTTTCGCCTTCCCGTTCCCGTCGTCTTGTTGGGGACGGGGCCGGAACGTCTCTGGACAGGGCCGTGGAGATGGGGCGGCAGGCCCTGCAGGCTTTCCGTCTGCTGCGACAAGGCGGCTTTGTGCCGGACATGGTGCTACTGTCTTCCGCCCTGGAACAGGGCCTGTTCATCAGGGATGCGTTCCCCGAAGCCTTCGTGGCCTGCTTTGCGGAAAGTCTGCCGTCTGACGGGCTGGCCGGGGACGGCAAGGGCCTTGTCCGCCATTTGCTGCAATGCCGCCAGATGCTGCAGAGCGATCTGGTCATCAGGCTGGCGGCGGAAGCGGGGACCCGCGATCCGGAACAGCGGGGCGCCGTGATCTTGCCGTATCCGGTGGATACGGATTATTTTGCCCCCCTTGCCCCAAGCGGGACGACCAGCCCGGGGGCCGGGGCCCGGGTGCTGTGCGCTGTCCGGGATGCGGCGGATGTCTGGCCGATGCTGCGTCTGGCGGAAGCCCTGCTGGCGCAGTGTCCGGACTGCCGTCCGGTGCTGCTGTGCGAAAGCGCGGCAGGACGGGCATCTCTGGCGGATCTTGGTACCTCCCTGCCGCCCGGGATCGAGGTGCCGGAGCGCCTTTCCCTGAATGCCTATCGGGATCTGCTCCGCACGGCGGCCGTCATCACGGCCCCGGCGGCAGCGTGCCTTTCCGCGCCGGTGCTGCTGGAAGCCATGAGCTGCGGGGTGGTGCCGGTGCTGGCGGGCGATGCGTCGCACTGGCCCCTGCTGTACGACGGCGGGGGCTGCCTTTGGTGCGGGGCGGAGGAGCTTGTCCCCACACTGGCAGGAGCCCTGTCGCAGCCGGGCCGTCTGGCGGAGCTGTCCCTTGCCGCACGACGGACCGTGGAGCGGTATTTTCGGCGGCAGGATGTCATCCCCGGGCATCTGGCCTTGCTGCATCAGGCCCGGGCCGCGTGGCTGCGAAAAAGGCAGGGCGGTACGACGTCCTGAAGCGGCAATGCGCGTGTCTGGGCGGTCGGAAGGTAGTTGCCATGCCTTTGGGCATCTCCCGGAGAGGGATGCGGCAGCAGCGGATACGACCATCTCGACTCGTAACGGATATACAAAAAGACCGGTGCCCTTGCTGCGGGCCACCGGTCTTTTTTATGCCTTTGGGCGGGCAGGACTGCCATCATGCGGATAACGGCCCGCATGGGGCAGGGGGTGAGGTGGGGGATGCCTACCTGCCGGGCATTCGTGGCAGCGGTTTGGAAAAAATCTGGGAGCAGGTTCGGCGGGAGGCGCCACTAGCGCATCCGCTCCGCTTCCTGAATAAAATGCGTTGGGGAGGGGCCTCGACAAGGTCAGCTTTGACCAATGCCGTGGCCCCTCCCCTATATTTCAAAAAGCCGCATCTACATCCCGGGCTTCATGCCCGCGGGCCAGAACGAGGAATTCCGGCGTCCTTCGCCGTCCAGGGCCCAGCCGATCCCCCAGCCGGCCAGCGAGAAGGCAAAGCCCACGAAGAAGGGCGGCAGCGCGGAAAGGGAAGGCCAGGGCATGGGCAGGATGGCGAACTGCGGATGCGTCATGAGGTACCAGAGCATGCAGCTCACAAAGCCTGCGGTACAGCTGCACCAGGCGGCCAGGCTGCTGCGCTTGCCAAAGCGCACCAGGGCCACATAGGCCACCAGCACCGTGGAGCCCACGATGCTCCAGCTGGTGGTGCAGAGCATGGCGATGATCTGTCCCTTGATCTGGGCACAGCCGCCGCTGAGCAGCACGCAGAAGACGATGCCCGCGAACCACATGCCACGCGAGGTCTTGCGGCCCGGCAGGTCTTCGGCGATGGCCGCCACGGCGATGTGGAAGATGGCCGTGGCCGTGGACAGGGAGGCCGAGACGATGGCCAGCACGAAGAGCTGCAGGCCGATATCGGGCAGCAGCATCTTGACCAGGGCGGGCATGACGTCATCGGGCGAGGCCACCTCGGGCATGAACAGGCGGGCCAGGCTGGCCACATAGTAGGCGCCGCCCACCAGCACGGTCAGTACCAGCATGGCCAGCGGCGTGATGCGGTTGACCTGCCGGGCGGAGTTGAGGGCAAAATGGCGCTGGATCATCTGGGGCTGGGCCCAGACCGCCACGGACGTGACGATGACCAGCGAGATGATGAACCAGCCCTGTCCGCCGTCAGCCAGCGAGACGAAACCGGTATTGGCCGTCGCGGTGGGGGCCAGTTCCGCCAGCCGGGCCATGCCTTCCAGCGGGCCGCCCACCTTGTCGAACACGGCCACGGTGAGCATGCAGATGCCCACCAGCATGACGAAACCCTGCATGGCCTCGGTATAGAGCACGCCGCGCAGGCCGCCCATATAGATGGCCGCCGCCACCAGCAGGGCCACGATCCAGACCAGCAGCCAGACGGGCACAGGCATGATCTGGGCCAGCAGCAGGGCCGCGCCCTTGATGACGGCCGAGGCATAGACGCCCAGGAACACGGCAAAGATCAGGGCCAGACAGCGGCCCAGCAGGGGACTGCGGTGGCCGTTGGCCAGCAGCTGCACCGGGGTGCGGGCCTGCAAGTTGCGCTGGCACAGGCGGGTGGGCCAGGCCAGATAACGATAGACGATCCAGGTCCCCAGCCAGACGTTACCGGCGGCCACCAGCAGCATCTGCATGCCGTAGGCATAGGCCAGACCGCCAAAGCCCACCAGGGCCACGGCGGAGATATAGGTAGCCACATAGGCAAAGGCCTGGATGCCGAAACCCACGCGGCCCGAAACCATGACATCATGCCCGCTGCCCTTGCGGGACAGCCAGATGAACAGGGCGATGTAGCCGCCCCAGATGAGGACATCGGCCAGCATCTAGCGCCCCCTTCCCTGACGGATCAGGCTGAAGAGGGAAAGCACCAGCGCGGCCAGCAGCGAAAGCACCGCCAGCAGCACCGGGGCGTCCGCCAGCCCCAGAACGGAAAACAGTTCCATACGCAACTCCGGTTACGGTCTGACGGGAACGGCAGGGAGCCGCCTCCCGAATATAGACAGCGTAGACGGAAGTGCTGTCCCGAGGCAAGTCCATTTTCCGTTTTTCGGCGGAAAGGCGATACTCTCCGGCCCCGGACCGGAAGGCGGAAAGGGGAGCTAAGCAGCCGGGCACCATAAAAAAAGGGCCCCGCAGGGCCCTTGGGTACGGAAGTCGGATGCGATCAGCGCTTCCAGGGCGTGATGGCGCACTTGATGCAGTCGTCCTGCCGCTGTTCGAAGATGCGGTAGCCCTCCAGGATCTTGTTCAGGGGCAGGCTGTGGGTGATGAGCGGGTTGGTGTCGATGCGGCCGCGCTCGATAAGGCGGATCAGCTCCGCGCTGTGGGTGGCGTCCACACCGCCGGTACGGAAGGTCAGGTTCTTGCCGTACATCAGGTGCAGGGGCAGGCTCTGCGCTTCTTCATACATGGCCACCACAGCCACGGTGGCATTGGGGCGGGCCACTTTCCAGGCGGTCTGGAAGGTATCGTGCCCGCCCGCGCATTCGATGACCGCATCGGCGCCCAGACCGCCGGTGGCGTCGAGGATGCGCGCTTCCACGTCATCCGCGGCGGCGTCGATGGTCAGGTCGGCATAACCGCGTTCCTGCGCCAGCTGCAGGCGGCTGGGCAGGATGTCCACGGCGATGACCTGCGCGGGGCCAAACAGGCGCGCGCACTGCATGGCGCACAGGCCCACAGGTCCGGCCCCCAGCACGGCCACGCTGTCGCCGGGGCGGATGGCGGCCAGTTCCGCACCAAAGTAACCGCTGGCCAGCACGTCGCCCACCAGCAGTACGTCCTGATAGGACAGGGAATCGGGGATGGGGTCGAGGCCGTTGTCCGCAAAAGGCACGCGCACATACTCGGTCTGGCAGCCGTCGATGCGGCAGCCCAGCTCCCAGCCGCCGTGACGGCAGTTGTTGACGTAGCCTTGGCGGCAGAACCAGCAGGTACCGCAAAACGTTTCTACATTGGCGGCCACACGTTGGCCGGGGCGCACTTTGCGCACCTCGCTGCCCGTTGCCACCACTTCGCCCACGAATTCGTGCCCCAGCACCGTGCCGGGCAGGGCACGCGGTACCGCGCCGTTGCGGATATGCAGGTCACTGGCGCAGATGCTGGAAAGTTCCACTTTGACGATGGCGTCGCGCGGATCCTGTATCTGCGGCAGGGGACGTTCCTCCAGCCGCAGGTCGTTGGTACCGTGATAGACCAGTGCATGCATGGTTTCAGCCATAAGCCCCTCCTTGTGCGGACATGCAGCCGTCATATCCGTCCACTATGGCGGGCTTTGGGCAGTGTGTAAAGCGTTCCCGCCCGGCCTGTCCGGCCGGGCTTCATGGGACGGGCCGTCCCGCGGCATCAGGACTTGCGGATGAGCGTGGGCAGGTCGTCTTCCGTGGAACAGAAGCGTTCCCAGCGGAAATCGCGGCGGTCTTCCAGCAGGCGCGGGACAAGGTCCGGCACATCGGCGGGCCAGAAACAGTCAGGGCGGGGGTGGTGCACGCCCGGTCGTCCGGCCTGCGGGCGGCAGGCAAGGATGGCTTGCCGCCATTGCGCCGGGATGGCTTCCAGACCGTACACGGCCCCCAGCAGGGCCCCGCAGATGGCGGCGTTGGTGTCCGTATCACCGCCGCGCCGCACGGTATCCACCACGCCTTCCTCCAGCGTGGGCGCGTGCAGCAGCTGCCACAGGGCATTGTGCAGGGCGATGCGGACCCAGCCCATTTTGTGTACATAATCCGCAGGCGCTTCGTGCGGCGCCAGCTCCAGGATCTCGTACAGACAGGGCTCAAGCCGCTGCCGCCGGGCAAGCCTGAGCAGCCAGGCGTACAGGTCCTGGGGAGAATCGCCGCTGCGGATGGCCTGCGCGATGAGGCAGGCATACAGGGCATTGGCCTGCTGGCAGACCGGGTGGGCATGGGTCAGGGCCGCATCCTGCTCGCCCAGCGGGCCACGTCGTGCCAGTGGCGGGTGGCGCCGAAGATGCCCAGAGGGCTCACGCGCATGAGAGCGCCGTTGGCCTGGCTGTCCGGGTCGGGATGCCCGCGCAGGCCAAGGGCGATGGTCCGGCCCATGTCGAAGGGGCCGCTCTCCAGCCAGAAAAGATAACGGCGGCGGGCTTCTTCGGCATCATATTCCACGGCTTCGGCCAGCAGACGGGCCAGCATGAGGGCCATTTCCGAGTCGTCCGTGGGTTGCCCGGCCAGGATGTTCCAGGTACCGCCGTCTTCCAGCAGACGGGGGCCGTCGGGATAGCGTTCGCGGATGGTGGCCGGGGAACAGAACTCAACCAGACCGCCCAGGGAATCCCCGGCGATCTGGCCCATGAGACAACCGGCGGCACGGTCGAACAGGGGATCGGTATGGCTGGGCATGGGACCTCCTTTCTTTCAGTTGACGGATGGGGAAAGGCCTGCGGGAGAGCCTGTCCTTCCCCATTTCGCATGGAGATACCAGACCTCCGTTCCATTTTGCGGAATGGAGCATGCCGCCCGCAGCTGTGCGAGGTATTTTGTCATCATCCCGTCCCACATATTTTTCTGAAAAGCAGATCGTACGCGCTCGTGTGGCTGCGAGCACAGCCCGGAGGCGGGCGCTGTGGCAAGATTGGCCTGCTCACGCTGATGCGACCATTGGGGACGTGACAGCGGGGGACAACAGGCAGGCCGTCCTCGTGGAAGGCGGCCAAACAGGCAGGAGGGCAGGATGGACGGCAGCATGCAGATGGAGGCCGCGCCCCGGGCGTGTCCCCAGCCGGGGAGATGGAAGGGCCGCGCGGCTCTGGCGGGGGCCTCGCTGGCCTTTGTGCTGGGGGCAGCCCATTTTTTTCGCAGCGGGCAGCATGGCCTTGCTTGTGTTTGTCTGGTCTGGGCCGGGCTGCTCTGGCGGCCGGTGGCCTGGCTGCGGCGCAGTGCCGCGGTCTTTTTGCTGGGGCTGGCCGCGGAGTGGGGCATGACGACGCTGGCCCTGGCCCGCTGGCGTCTGCAACTGGGCCAGGACTGGCTGAGGATGGTCTGCATACTGGGTGCGGTGGCCGCGCTGACCCTGCTGGCGGCCGCAGCCCTGCGCAGTCGCGCCTGCCGCAGGGGCGAGGTCTCCGGTCCCCGTGCCCAGGCGCTCGCCTGTCTGCTGGTCTCGGCCCTGCTGTTGCTGCCGGACGGGCTGCGGCCTGATCTTTTGCTGCTGCACCGGCTCGTACCGGGCTGGGGAGCGGTGCAGGCCCTGCTGGCCGGTCTGTGGGCGGGCCTCGTCTATGGCTGGCTTGCGGACAGGCGTCGGGCCCCCGTATGGCGGCGGCGCATCTGGCTGCTGTTTTCCTGCGTGTTTTTCGGGCAGCTGCTGGCGGGGCTTTTCCTGCACAGCCTGTTCCTTTTGCAGGGCGTACCGCACCTGCCCGTGCCGGGACTCATCCTGTCCGGCCCGCTGTACCGGGGCGGGGGCTCGCTCTTCATGCCCGGGCTGTTCGCGGTCTCGCTGCTGCTGGCGGGCAGTGCCTGGTGCAGCCATTTGTGCTATCTGGGCGTCTGGGATGCCCGGGCGGCGGATGCCGGGCCCCGCAGCGGCCGGGGCGTGCCCGCGCTCTGGCGCAAGATGCGCTGGGGCCTGCTGGCCGTGAGCCTGCTCCTGCCTTTGGGGCTGCGCCTTGCCGGGCTGCCGTGGCCCTGGGCCCTGGTCTTCGCGCTGGCGCTGGGGCTGGCCCTGTTGCCCTGTGCCCTCTGGCTGAGCCGGAAGCTGGGCATCCCGGTGTATTGTTGCGGCATCTGTCCGCTGGGGATGACGGCCAACCTGCTGGCGCGTCTCTCCCCGTGGCGTCTGCGCCGGAACGGGCACTGCACGGGATGCGGGGCCTGTGCGCGGGTCTGCCGATACGGCGCCCTGCGGCTGGACGGGGACGGCAGGGTCACCGGCCCGGACTGGCGCTGCACCCTGTGCCGGGACTGCATGTCCGTCTGCCGTCATAGAGCCCTGGAGATCCGTTGCTGCGGACGGGGCGGAGCGTGGGTGGAGCAGGCGCTGCTCTGTTCGCTGAGCGTCCTGCATACGCTCTTTCTCTTCATGGGACGTGTCTGATGCCCTGAGGGCCCGGCAGCTCCCGTGACGTTGCCCGTGGCCGTTCCACGCGCAGAAAAAAAGGAGGACGACCGCTGTGGCCGTCCTCCCGTTTTGCGTCAGCAGGGATGGTTTACGGCAGCACCAGCTGAAAATCGGGACGGAAGCTGTCCAGCAGGGAGAGCAGTTCCTTCACCGGTTCGGCGTTCTGAAGCAATCCTTGCTGCACGGCCTGTTCAGGCGTCAGGCGGCCTTCGAACAGGGCCATCATCTGCAGGCGGGTGCAGGTCAGCAGGGGCGCGCGACGATCGCGGTCCGCCCTGTGTGCCGTGAGCACGCTGTTGGCCAGGTGCAGTTCCCAGCCTTCCTGCGTGTCTGTCAGACGGATGAGCAGATCCAGCGTCTTGCCTTGGGCCCGGACACCATCCAGGCGCACGCCCAGATAGTCGAAGTACAGGGCCGCGGGCATGGCCCGGGCCTGCGTGTTGACCGGGCCGGCGGCATTGGCGGGCACGGCGGGTGGCAGGCCCCGTAGATCGCGGGCGCCGCTCAGATAAAAGTTGCGCCAGGGGGCGCTTTCGGCCTGATAGCCCAGCTGTTCCAGGGCATCGGCGGCCAGCTCGCGGGCGGCCTTGTTGTCCGGCTCGGCAAAGATCACATGGTCGAGCACCTGGGCCACCCAGCGGTACCGGCCGGCCTCAAAATCCTTGCGGGCCCGCTGCAGGACAGCGTCGGCACCGCCCATGTATTCCACATACTTGCGGGCGGCCTCCACCGGGGCCAGCATGTGCAGGTGCGCGGGATTGCCGTCGAACCAGCCCAGATAATAGTTGTACACGGCCTTGGCATTGTGGTTGAGGCTGCCGTAATAGCCGCGCAGGCTGAAGACCCGTTGCAGTTCGGGAGGCAGGCGCAGGGTCTCGGCGATCTCCAGCATGGTCTGGCCCTTGTTGGCCAGGTGCAGGGTCTGGTCGTTGATGTAGCGGTACAGGTCCCGCATCAGGCCCAGCTCGGTGCGCACCCGTTCCGCCCCCCAGACGGGCCAGTGATGCATGCTGTACAGCACTTCCGCCTCGCCGCCCCAGCGTTGCAGGCTCTCGTCCAGGGCCCGGCTCCAGCACAGGGGATCGCGCGCCTTGGCCCCGCGCAGGGTGTAGAGGTTGTGCATGGTGTGCGTGCAGTTCTCGGCGGCGGTCAGGGCCTTGAGCTCGGGGATGTACCAGTGCATCTCCGCCGGGGCCTCGGTATTGGGCGCCATCTGGAAGATGAAGGTCAGGCCGTCCAGTCGCAGGGTCTCGCCATCTTTTTCGATGAGGCGGGTGGGCTCCAGCAGGCCCGACGTGCCGCGGGAGGTGGCCAGCCCCAGCCCGGCGCCCACATGACCGCGCGGCGAGGGCGGCAGCAGGGAGCCGTACATGTACTGGGCCCGACGGCTCATGGCATTGCCGGCCAGCACGTTCTCGGCCACGGCCGCTTCCATGAAGCCCTTGGGCGCGATGATCCGCACCTTGCCGGCGGCCACGTCTTTTTCATCCACCACGCCGTGCACGCCGCCGTAATGGTCCACATGGCTGTGGGAATAGATGACGGCCACCACCGGCTTGTGCGGCCGGTGGGCGTAATAGAGCTTGAGGGCCGCCGCGGCGTTCTCGGCGGAGATGAGCGGATCGACCACGATGATGCCGCTGTCGCCCTCGATGATGGTCATGTTGGAAAGGTCGGCATTGCGGATCTGGTAGAGGCGGTCCACGACCTTGTAGAGGCCGTCGCGCAGCACCAATTGGCTTTGCCGCCACAGGGAAGGATTGACCGTATCCGGCGCCTGGGTGGGCATGATGACCGACGGCGGAAAGTCGCGGCTCATGGCCGGGGCCAGAAAATCATAGGGGGCCAGGTTCCAGGTCTCGCGGCCGTTGGCGTCGAGGATGCGGCCCCTGTCCGGCAGGGGAGCCAGAAAGCCGCGCTGGGCATCCTGAAAATCCTGCCGGTCGGCAAAGTCCACTTCTTTGCTCATGGCCGCGTGGGCGGCGCGGGTGTGCCCCGTGGCCGGTTTGCTCATGTCCGCGGCATCGGGGGCAGGAGCCGCCCAGGCAACGCCGGGGCCGCAGGACAGCAGGGCGGCGCACAGGGCCGAAGTCAGCAAGGTACGCATGGGTTCCCTCCATCGGGGTATGCTCGGGAAAAGGCCGGCCACAGGAAGGCGGACCTTTGGAGAGATCCCGGCGCGGGAGGGGTCCCGCTGCCGGATCTTTTGCCAGTATCGCGTCCGTCCCGGTCGAAGGCAAGCGGATTCCGGGCCAGGGCATGCGGCCGGGACAGGCCGGGAACGGATAAAAAAAGGCCGGAGAGGCTCCGGCCTTTGGGCATGCTTTGGGGGCGGGGCCACCCGCCGCAGGATCACATGCTGTGCTCGAAGTAGCGGGCCACTTCCGCGGGATCGGGACGACCGTCGGGGCCGTACTGGCTGAGGATGAGCATGAGCTTGAGGCGGGCCTTGGCGGCGCTCAGTTCTCCGGCCATGATGACGCCCATCTTGTGCTGTTGCAGCATGCCGCCCTCGTAGCCGTATTCGTCCAGCACGCGGCCGCCCGTGCGGGTGGCGTTGACCACGATAATCCCCTTCTCCAGAGCGCGCGCGATACCGGGGATCACATAGGGCGGCACGTTGCCGCGGCCGAAGCTTTCCACCACGATGCCGTCCACACCGCGTGAGACGGCAAAGTCCAGATAGGCGGCGTCGGAACCGGTGACCAGCTTGATGAGGTCGACCTTTTTGCACAGGCTGTGGGGCAAAAAGGTCTGGCGGCCCAGCTGGGCCCTACGGAAGATGACCCTGTCGCCGTCCACCACCCCCAGGGGGCCCCACCAGGGGGACTGGAAGGTGGCCACATTGGCGGCGTGGGTCTTGGTGACTTCGCGGGCGGCGTGGATCTGCTCGTTCATGACCACAAGGCTGCCCATGTTGCGGGCCGAGCGTGAGGCCGCCACGCGCACGGCCGCCAGGATGTTGCGCGGCCCGTCGGGGCTGAGCTCGTCACCGGAGCGCATGGCTGCCGTGAAACAGACAGGCTTGTGGCCTTCCAGGGAAAGATCGAGGAAATAGGCGCTTTCTTCCAGACTGTCCGTGCCGTGGGTGATGACGACGCCGCTGACGTCGTCCATGGCCAGATACTGCCGGACCATGGCCGCCAGGCGGAACATGTGGTCAGGGGTGATGGCCGGGCTCGGCAGGTTGTCGAACTCGCGTACTTCCAGATCGCAGACGCTGCCCAGGCCGGGGATGGCCCGGACAAGGTCCGCACCGCTGACAGCGGGCACGGCCGCACCGGTCACGCTGTCATGCTGCATGGCGATGGTGCCGCCGGTAGTGATGATGACGACTTTTGACATGGGTGGTTCCGTATGTCTTGCATAAAAAAAGGGAAAAACAGCCGGCGTGCCACCCCGGACGGCGGCAACGGGAGACTTGTACCCGACTTGCGAAGATTGCTCAAGGATATGGCGGGGAAAGGATATTTTTGTCCGGTGGCGGCTTTTGGGGTGTTTCCTTCCTTTACGCTGCATCTGTCCCGTGCTATTGGAACTCATTTACATGGTTTCGCCGCCGATTCCGCATTTTTTCAGTCCTTCTTTCGGGTAGCATCATGAACATGCATGAAAAGATCCTGGATAACCTGCAGGAGCTGGTCTACATCGCCGATATGGAGACCTACGAGCTGCTCTACTACAACAGGGCCCTGGCAGAAGAGTTCCACATCCCCCAGAGATTGCATGGCAAATGTTACGAGATCCTGCAGGGACGGCGGGATCCCTGTCCTTTTTGTACCAACGGCAAGCTTTCCCAGGACGGCTGCTATGTATGGAAGTTCTACAACCAGCTTGTCGGACGCCATTTTTTGCTGAGCGACAGCATTTGCGAGTTCAACGGCAGGCAGGTCAGGACGGAGATCGCCTCGGACATCACGGAGCATGTGCTCCTGCAGGAACAGCTGGACAAGAATCTTTCCCTGCAGAACTTCATCAACCGTTGTGCCCGCAAGCTGTACCGGCAGGATGCCGACCTGCCTTTCCTGATCGACGACGTGCTGGCCGCCATCGGCGAATATTTGCAGGCGGACAGAGCCTACATCTTCGAATTTTCCGACGATGTCGTCCGCAATACCTTTGAATGGTGCCGAGAGGGCGTCGTGCCCCAAAAGGAATTTTTGGCCAATGTCCCTGTGGGCGTCATTGCCCGCTGGATGCCCAATTTTCACGCCCACCAGCCCATCCTGATCACGGATCTGGAAAGCCTGCGTGTGACCAGCCCTGAAGAATACGCCGTGCTCAAGCGGCAGGACATCCACTCCCTGCTGGTGTTCCCGCTCTGGAACGGCAAGAGCCTGCGCGGTTTCGTGGGGGTGGACAACCTGGACCCCGAGCGCATCGATTCTTCCCGGGTGCTGCTGTCATCCATGAAGTTTTTCCTCAGCTCCTCCCTGTGGCGGCGGGATTCGCTGAGCGAGCTGCATTTCCTCAGCTATCACGACCAGCTGACCGGGGTGTTCAACCGCAATGCTTTCCAGCGCGACGTGCAGAAGCGGGATGCCGACATCGGCGTCATCTTCCTGGACATCAACGGCCTCAAGGACATCAATGACGGCGACGGCTACAGCGGCGGGGACGCCGTCCTGGCAGCGGTGAGCCGTTCGGTCCATGAGCTCCTGCCGGATACGGCCGTATACCGCATGGGCGGTGACGAATTTGTCCTGCTGTGGCAGGGAGGGGACGAACGGGAGTTCCGCAGGGATGTGGAGCGGGTGCGTTCCCTGTTTGCCGGGACGCTGGGCTTTACCGCTTCTGTAGGCTGCGCCTGGGTGCGCCGCGAAGACGATATAGGCGAAGGCCTGATCGCCGCCGATGCCCGGATGTTTGCCGCCAAGCGGGATTTTTACCGCTCGTCGCCCCAGAGCGGTCGTTACCGGAGCGGGCTGGACGACGTCCTCGACCTGGCCCGGCCCGGCCGTCTGGAAGAGCTGCTGGCCTCGGACAGCTTTACCCTGTATTGCCAGCCCCAGTTCCGGGTGGCGGATGGCGCGGTGGTCGGCGGCGAGATCCTGCTGCGCCTGATAAGCGAGGGCAAGGTCATCCCGCCCACGCAATTCATCCCCCTTCTGGAATCCCTGTACGCCATGCCGCAGGTGGACCTGCATGTGTTCGGCAAGGTCTGTGCCTGCCTGAAACGCTGGCGGGACGAGGGAAAACCGCTGGTCCCTGTGGCCGTGAATTTTTCCCGCACAACGCTGGCCTTTCCTGAAGTGGCCGACAGGCTGGAGGAGATCAGGCAAAAGTTCGACATCCCGGCCGAGCTGTTGCAGGTGGAGATCACGGAAACGGCCAGTACGGAGGATTACCGTACGTTCCAGAAGGTCGTGGACAGCATCCGGGCCAAAGGCTTCCGGGTGGCCATCGACGATTTTGGTGTGGCCTATGCCAATCTCATGATCCTGGCGCGTCTGGGCTTCGATGAGCTCAAGCTGGGCAAGAGCCTGATGGATGACCTGTGCGGCAGCGACAAACGGCAGCGTCTGCTGCGTCTGGTCATCGAGGCTGCGGAGGATATGGGCATCCGTACCGTTGCCGAGGGCGTGGAGACCGAGGAACAGCTGGCTGTCCTGCGCAAACTGGGCTGTCCCAGGGCCCAGAGCTATCTGCTCAGCCGGCCGCTCCCGGTGGAACAGTTCGCCGCCCTGCTGTGCTGACAGGGAGCGCAAAAAAGCCGCCCGCAAAGGGCGGCTTTTTTATGGTCTTCAGCCAGTTGAACGCCCGGGGCGCGCAACGGCAAAATATCCTCGCGGCGGGGCGCTGTTGCGGGGATGACGGCAGCTGCATCTGCCGGGCCGTCGTCCCGTATTACGGCTGGGCCGTAGTTCCTCACAGCCCCAGACGCTTGTAAATGGCCTTCATGTCCACATTCTGGCGCACCACGTCGGCCAGGCGGTCCAGCGAGGCTTCCAGATCGCAGCGCACCAGCTGGCGGCCCTGCGGCTTCAGGCCCACGTCCTGCCGCACATGGTCGAGCCAGGCACGGCGGAAGGCGTCGTCATCGAACAGACCGTGCAGATAAGTGGCCCAGCGACGGCCGCTCACATAGCCGCAGATGCGTTCTTCCGGAGCGCCTTGGCCCTCGCGCACGAAAAGGGGCAGGGCCGACGGGCCGTGGCTGGTATGGCCGTGATGGATCTCGTAACCGCCGGTCATGACCGGCAGCGGCGTGGCGGCCCGGCGCACGCTGACCAGCGTCTTGTCCGCAGCAAAGGTGGATTCCAGATCCATGAGCCCGAGGCCGGGCACGGAAGGCGCGGCGGATTCCAGCCCCAGCGGATCGAGGATGGCGCGCCCCAGCATCTGGAGCCCGCCGCAGATGCCCAGCAGCCAGCCGTCCCGGGCGGCATGGCGGCAGATGAGCTCGGCCAGGCCGTCGGCCCGCAGCGCGGCCAGGTCGGCGGCCACGCTCTTGGTACCGGGCAGGATGACCACATGAGGCTGCCCCCAGTCTTCGGCCCGGCGTACGGCCCGCAGGCGCACGTCCGGTTCGGCGGCCAGAGGCGTCATATCGGTGAAGTTGGACACATGCCGGGGCATGACCACGGCGATGTCGAGGATGCCGGGCGGGGGCGGCGTGGTGTCCGCCGCCTGCGACCAGGGGAAGCCCGCCATGTCTTCATCCGGGATGTTGATATTGCGCAGCCAGGGGATGACGCCCAGCACCGGGATGCCGGTGGCCTGCCGCACATAGGCATGGGCCGGTTCCAGAAAGGAAGCGTCGCCCCGGAACTTGTTGACGAGCCAGCCCGCCAGCAGGGAGCGCTCCTGCTGTTCCAGGGTCATCCAGGTGCCCAGCAGCGAGGCATAGACCCCGCCGCGGTCGATGTCGCCCACCAGCAGCACCGAGGCCTGCGCGTGGGCGGCCATGCGCATGTTGACGATGTCGTGCTGCTTGAGGTTCACCTCGCCTGGGCTGCCTGCCCCTTCCAGGACCATGACCTCGTGCCGGTCGGCCAGCGTGTCGTAGGCGTCGCGCACGGTCTGCCAGAGCCCGGCCTTGTAGCGGAAATATTCGCGGGCCTGCATGTGCCCCACGGGTTTGCCCAGGACGATGACCTGTGACCCGGTCTCCGAATGCGGTTTGAGCAGCACGGGATTCATGAGGGCCTCGGGATCGATGCGGGCCGCCTGGGCCTGGACGATCTGGGCGCGCCCCATCTCTTCGCCAAGGGCGGTCACCCCGGAGTTGAGGGACATGTTCTGGGCCTTGAACGGAGCCACGTCGTAGCCGTCCTGGCGCAGGATGCGGCAGAAGGCGGCGGCCAGGATGCTCTTGCCCGCATCGGAGGACGTGCCCTGCAGCATGAGGGCGGGACGCCGGGAGCGCGGGCGCGGCGGCACGGACGCGGCCGGGTGCAGGATGCCGCGCAGGGCGTCGGCCAGCCGCTGATGGTCTTCTTCCAGCCGTACGGCGGCCCGGAACCAGCTGCCGTCTTTCATGCCGCGATAATTGGAGCAGTCGCGCACGGCGATGCCGTATTCCCGCAGCAGGCGGGCATACAGGTCCGCCGGGGCCTGTTCACAGCGGAACAGCACATAGTTGGCCAGCGAGGGGAAGACCGTGATGCCGGGTACGTCGCGCAGGCAGGCGCACAGATGCTCGCGGCGGCGGCGGTTCTCGTCCCGTGTCCGGTCGGCAAAGTCCGACGTATCCGCCAGCACGGCCTGTGCGGCGGCCAGGGCAAAGGCATTGACGCTCCAGGCGGGCAACTGTCTGCGCCATCGCCGTGCCCGTTCCGCCCGTGTGACCATATAGCCCAGGCGCACGCCGGGCACGGCATGGAACTTGGTCAGGGAGCGCAGCAGCACGGCATTGTCCGGCAGCTGCGTGATGAGGGAAGAGATGTCGTCGGGGCCCGCATAGGCGGCAAAGGCTTCGTCGATGATCCAGAGCAGGTCGGGGCGGGCCTCCAGCAGGCGACGGCAGGAGGCAGGCGGCAGGAACGAGCCGGAAGGATTGCCCGGATTGGCCAGCCAGACGGCTGCCCGGGCCGGGATGTCCGTCAGCAGGGAGAGCAGCTGCCGGAGCATGTCCTCGTCGCTGTCCCCGTCGCGGCGCACGCCGCAGTCTGGATGGCGTACCTCCAGCCCGGCCAGTCCGCAGGCCAGGGCGTATTCACTGAAGGCCGGTTCGATCACGGCCGCGCAGGGAGTGCCGTCTTCCTTGAGGACACGGGCCAGCAGGTGGATGAGCTCGTTGGTGCCGTTACCGAACACGAAGCAGTCCGCAGGCAGGCCGTAGACGCGGGCGGCGGCCTCCATGGCCTCTTCCGCATGGGGGGAAGGATAGGCCGAGATATGGTCCAGGGCGCGACAAAGCGCCAGACGCAGGAATTCCGGCGCGCCTTCGGGACGGACGTTGACGCTGAAATCCAGCAGGCTGTCAGGGGCGCGCCCGGCCAGTGCGGCCATGCGCAGCCGGTCGCCGCCGTGTGCCTCAGGCTTCATGGGAGTCCTCCTCAAGGGTCGGTGACGGCATGGCCTTGCCGTGAAGGGCAAGGACGGAAAGGATGCGGGCCGCGCAGTGCTCGGGACTGGTGCAACTGGTATCGATACGCAGCTCGCCGGGCAGGGGCGCGTGGATGTCCCGCGCCTGCCGGGCGGCATGGGGCCAGTCCGGCGTGCGGTCGGTACGGCCCTTTTCCCGGCGTTCCAGCTCGGCCAGTTCGCAGCAGACCTGCACGGGCAGGACGGGGATACCCCGCAGGCGCCGCCACAGGTCGGCTATCCAGTCCGGGCGCTCACCCAGCACATGATCCACGATGACCCATGCCCCGGCGTGCGCGGCTTCGGCCGTGGCCGCGTGCAGGATGGCGGTCAGGGGCAGGCCCGTGGCGGCCATGCCCTGCAGCAGGGTCCCCGGACGGCCGGGACAGGCCCGCAGCAGATCGTCCATGGACAGGATGATGCTGTGGCGGCCGTGGTCGGCCAGCAGTTTTTCCTGCAGGGCGCGGGCCAGGGTGCTCTTGCCTGCGCTGGAGGGGCCGTTGAGCAGGATCACCTGCCCGGCAGGACTGTGGGGGGCAGGAGCGGCAGGAGCCATCTCCGCATCCATGCCAGCATCCACGGCCGCATCGGCCAGACCGCCCCAGTAAAGATGTACATAGCCCGCCCGCACATTGCCGTGATGCACGCCTTCGGGGCGGGTGCCCGCACGATCCGTGACGTCATAGAGGGGCGCATAAGGCCGGTGCAGCTCGATGTGCGACCAGTGGAACTCGTGGCCCCGGCAGGTCTCCAGAGGCAGGCCCAGGGGGGCGCCCCCCGTGAAGCGGACATCGCGGTAGCCCAGCGAGCGCAGGCCCTGCCCCATACGGGCCGTGGCTTCCAGCACGCCGCACATGGGCCAGACGCGGCGCTCTCCATCCAGACCGTGCCCCTCGGCGGCGGCTTCCAGTCCGGCACACAGATACATGTAGCCGCCGCACTCGGCGTAGATCTCGCCGCCCGCGGCGGCGAAGTCCCTGATGGCGCTACGCATGGCCGTATTGGCGGACAGTTGGGCGGCGAAGGCTTCCGGGTAGCCGCCGCCCAGATACAGGGCATCCGGCTGCGGCGGCAGGGCCGTATCCCGCAGGGGCGAGAAGGGGACGATCTCCCAGCCGCGGGCGCGCAGGGTGTCCTCGTTGGCGCGGTAATAAAAGCAAAACGCCTCGTCCCGGGCCACAGCCAGCCGCCGCTGCCGCTGTCCGGGGGCGGGCAGGGGCGGCCCCAGCGGCCGGGGCCGGCGCGTCAGGGCCAGCAGGCGGTCCAGATCCACATGATTTTCCGCCAGTTCCGCCAGACGGTCCGTCCATGCCGTATCGCAGTCGCTTTCAGCCGCGGGCAGCAGGCCCAGCTGCCGTTCGGGGATGCGGCAGGCCTCGTGGCGGGGCAAGGCGCCCAGCAGGGGCGGCAGCCCGGCCTTTTCCAGAGCCTGACGCAGAATATCCGCATGGCGCGGGCTGCCGGCATTGTTGGCGATGACGCCCGCCAGCCGGACGCCATGACGTGCCGCCTGTTGCTGGAAACCTTCCACCAGCGCCGTCAGCGAGGCGGCCATGCCCCGCACGTTGACCACCAGCAGCACGGGCAGGTGCAGCACACGGGCGCAATCCAGCGTGCTGCCGGAAAGATCGTCCGGGGCGCGGCCGTCCAGCAGGCCCATGACACCTTCGCAGACAGCGGCGTCGGCCCCCTGCACGGCGGCTCGCCACTGGGCGCGCACGCCAGCCTCGCCCATCATCCAGGTATCCAGATTGCAGGCCGGGCGACCGGTAGCCAGCGCATGGAAGGTGGGGTCGATGTAATCCGGCCCGCATTTGCAGCCCTGCACGGCAAGGCCCCGGCGGACAAGGGCCCGCATCAGGGCCACGGCCACGGCGGTCTTGCCCTCGCCGGAGCGGGGAGCGGCCAGACAAAAGGCGAGGAAGTCCCGCATCAGCGACCGTCCGCGGCGGACGCGGGGGCGTCCTTGTCCAGATATTTTTCCGCATAGCCGCGGGCTTCGAACAGCGCGCCCTGATCCGTGACCGTGCGTGCGCTGCCGATGAGCACCAGCGTGGACATATCCACGTCATCGGCGGGCAGGTCGGCCAGACGGCCGATCCAGCGCGTCTCTTCCGGGCGACCGGCATGACGCACGAAGGCGCAGAGGATGTCACCGCCGCGGGCCTCGCGGAAGATGTCCAGGGCCTCGGCCAGCAGCCGGCGGCGCTTGCGCCCGGCAGGATTGTACAGGGTCGCGGGCAGGGCCGATTGCGCCACGGCCCGCAGGTTGCGGCGCACTTCGTCAGCGGGCACCAGCAGGTCGGAGAGGCTGACCAGCGAAAAACCGTTCTGCAGGGGGGCCCCCAGCGCCGCGGCGGCCGTGCTGGCGGCCGTGATGCCGGGCAGCACCCGGATGGGCAGGTCGCGGAAGGCCTGTTCGCGGGCGCGCAGCTCGAACAGCAGCCCGGCCATGGCCAAAATGCCCGGGTCACCGGAGCAGACCATGCAGACCGTGGCCCCGGCAGCGGCAGCGGCCAGGGCGTCGCGGCAGCGTTCCACCTCGCCCTTCATGCCGGTCTCGATGAGGCGCTTGCCGTGGATGCGGTCGCGGATGAAATCCACATATTTGCTGTACCCGGCCACAGTATCGCAGCGGCGCAGGGCCGCATCCACTTCGGGCGTGAGCTGGGCGGGGTCGCCGGAGCCCAGGCCCACCACCAGCACCTCGCCGTGCGGGGACGAGGGGACCGCGGATGCTGTGGCAGCTTCCGGGAAGACCGCAGCAGGCGTGTCGTTTTCTTTCTCCGCTTCAGTCGGGCCGGTGATGGCCAGCCCGCCGGTGATGCGGGCCACGCGCCGGGTCAGACGGTCACCGGCATGATCCGGGCCGTCCAGCAGGCAGATGGCATGGCGGCCGCTCTCGGCGCAGCAGATGACGGCAGCGTCCCCGGTGGCGGCGGGCAGCAGAGGCAGGGCCTGACGGGGCGTGCCCAGGATGATGTGGGCATCGAAGCGGGGCAGGGCATCAGCCAGAGCCGTGGCCATGTCGGCCACGGGCTGCGGGGCGGGCTGCTGATCATCGGCCGGGCAGGCGGCGAAGATCACGGGAGCGGGGGCGTCGCCCTGCGTCAGTGCGGCGGCCAGCGTACGCGCCTGGGCCAGTCCCGCCGGGCTGGCGGCATAGAGGGCGCAGGTGCCGTGGAAGGCCTCGTCGGGCAGGCTGTTGCGGTAGCCGTGGGAAAAAGAGCCGTCGTACAGGCGCGAGACCGTCGTGGAAGCAGCCAGGGCACGGCCCACCAAAATAAGGGACTGCCGCCGGAAGCCAGCTTCTTCCACCTTGCGGGCCAGATCGGCCACCATGCCGCGCACGACCTGCTCGTCAGGCCAGGAGGCGCGGTAGACGGCCGCGGCGGGCGTATCCGGCGCAAGACCGCCCGCATCCTGCAGTTCCGCCATCAGATCGGCCACCTTGCCCGTGCTGAGGAAAAAGGCCAGCGTGGCCCCCGTGCGGGCAAAAGCGGCGGCCTGCTCGCCAGCGGGCATGGGCGTGCGGCCGGGCGTACGGGTCAGGACGACGCTCTGGGCCGTTTCCGGACCGGTCAGTTCGCAGCCCAGGGCGGCGGCAGCGGCGAACACGCTGCTCACACCGGGGGTGATGCGCACGGTGATACCCCGTTGGGCCAGCCCCTGGATCTGTTCGTCGATGGCACCGTAAAGGGCGGGATCACCGGTATGCAGGCGCACCACGCGCTTGCCCGCCAGTGCGGCCTCGCTCATGACGGCCACCTGTTCCGCCAGATCCATGGAGGCACTGTCCCGGCAAAGGCAGTCCGGGCGGCAGTGGCGCAGCAGGGCAGGGGCCACCAGTGAACCGGCATAGACCACCAGATCGGCTTGCTGCAGGGCCCGCAGGCCGCGCACGGTGATGAGGTCTTCCGCACCGGGACCGGCGCCGACGATTTCCACAAAGGGCATGTTCATGGGCAAACTCACAGGGAGAGGTAAGGGGCTCCGGCCGCAGGGCGGTCAGGGCCTGTCGATGAAATAGCGCAGGCCGATGTCCGGGGCCTGTCTGTCTGGAGAAGCGTCTTCCGCGCTGTCGGCCGAGCTGTCGTCCGGGGACGGCAGGGGAGCCGCCAGCGTACCGGGAGCGTGCCGCAGGCTTTCCTTGAACAGGAATGTGCCGTCAAAGTCGAAGACCAGCAAGTGCAGGGATGGCACGCCGGGAGCCCGGCGGGAAAAATGTTCCAGCGCCGCCCGGGCCAGTCCGTGCAGAACGGGCAGGCGTCCGGCTTCGGGGATGGAGAGCAGGGCCTCGCGCACGGACGCGCTGTGGCGCAGGGCCTCGTGCAGGGCGGTCTCTCCGGGCAGGCAGGCCTGTACCTGACGGCGCAGCAGGGCCATGTCCTGTTCCACCTGATGGGCGTGGGTGTTGGCGAAGCCCGCGGCATACTTGCAGAGCTTGCCCGCCATGCAGGCCACGACAACCTCCTGCATCCGGTGACGGGCGGCGATGCCCAGACTGTCGGCGATGAAATCCCCGATGCAGACGAAGGCGCTTTCCGGCCAGTGGGGCAGCTGGCGGCGGGCTCCCGCCTGGGTGCGCCCGCCGGTACAGAAGACCATCTCGCGGCCGCCGCTGCGTTGCCGGGCCCGTACGCACAGGCGCACGGTCTCCACATAGGCGGCGTGGCTGTAAGGCCGCACCAGACCCGTGCTGCCCAGGATGGAGATGCCGCCCTCCACGCCCAACCGGGGATTGAGGGTGTGGCGGGCCAGCTCCGCGCCGTTCTCCACGCCAAGTTCCAGCAGCCAGCAGCCGTCGGTCATGCCCGCACGGGCAAGGTTTGCGGCCAGCAGGCGCCGGGGGCCGCCGGTGACGGCCCATTTGCCGGGCGGGCAGTCCAGGCCCTGCCGGGTGCAGCGGCCGATACCTTCCACGGCACGCAAAATGAGCACCGCTGCGCCTGCGTCGAGGCGATGGTCTTCCGGCCGGGCATCTTCGGGCGAGCAGGCGGAAAGTCGGGCAAAGAGCACCGCACCATGCGTGCAGTCGGGATCGTCGCCGCCGTCCTTGACCATCTCGGCCATGCGGCCCGGAGCGGGCGGCCGCAGGGGCAGGAGGCGTTCCTTGCCGTCGCCGAACAGCACGGGCACCACGGCCGGTGGTGTGCCCGTCCGCAGGGACTGCCAGCAGGCCACGGCTAGCGCGGCGGTACAGGCGCCGGTGGAATAGCCCCAGCGCAGGGACGTGTGGTCTTTGCGGCCCATGGCGGTCTAGGCGCTCTCCATGACGGCGTGCAGAGTGGTGACGGCAAGGGCGCTGCCGCCGCGACGGCCTTCCAGCACGATCTGGGGCACAGGGCAGCGGCCCAGGAGCTCCTTGGATTCCACCACGTTGACGAAGCCCACGGGCATGCCCACCACCAGGGCCGGGCGGACGTCTTCTTCAAGGATATAGCGGGCGATGCGGGCCAGGGCCAAGGGCGCGTTGCCGATGAGCACGATGCCGCCATCCAGCAGGGGACGGGCTTTTTCGGCGCTGCACAGAGCGCGGGTATGGCCTTCGGCGCGGGCCCGCTCCACCACATCGGGATCCGTGATGTAACAGTGCAGGTCTTCAGGCCCGTAGCCCGGATGGAGCGTACGCAGTTTGGGCAGGGACAGGCCGGAGCGCAGCATCTGGGAATCACAGAATATGGGGGCCTTGCGGCGCAGGGCGGCCAGTCCGGCGGTCACCGGATCGTGGCGGAAGACAAGGGTATCCGCGATGTGCATGTCCGCCGTGGTGTGGATAAGGCGGCGTGCCACGCGCCAGTGCGGGGCGGACAGGGTGCGATGCAGGTCGCATTCGGCCTCGATGCGGCGGAAGCTCTCCTGCTCGATCTCTGCGGGGCTCATGTTCCAGCGAATCGTTTCCATGGGATATCCTGCTGAACAGCAGTCAGAAAGGTCGGGAAAAACGCGACAAGAATGCAGAAAATCGGCGTGCTGTGCAAGAGGGGAAGTGCAGGCCTGGGAGGCACCGCCAGCCGTACAGGATCCGCTTGGAAATAAGCTCCTTGTCCGATGGGGCAGGCGCGCTGGCAGCAATTGGGGGCAGGCTGACGAGAAGATACGCGGCAGCGTGTCGTGAGCCTATGGAAGAGGAGGGGATGCGCCGGCGGCGGTACCACCGGATTTGTGCGCCGGACGTCCAGCATGGTTCGGGATGGTGTATCGGGCAGGCACAGGGGACGTATGTGCAGAATAAACGGCCGTGACGCCGCAGCGGGTACGGCGTCACGGAAAAAGCTGGAGGTGTCCGGGCCAGGTCTACAGGGAGGCCCCAAAGCGGAACGCCTGATCCAGAACAGGCTGCCCGGCTACGGCACCGGTTTCGAACACACCTCCGGCCAGGATCTGCCCTCGGTCCTGCCAGCCAAGGAAACCCAGGAGCGCGTGATAGTAATCCAGCACCGGTTTCCAGTTGTCAGCGCTGTTGCCTTCGGCCGCCATGATGAGCGCGCACTCTTTGTGCGGATTGGCATAGCCGGGGAAGCATTCAGCCACGGCAAAAAGGCGGTCAAAAGCCGTTTTCAGCTGGCCGGAAAAACCCCAGTAATACATGGGCGATGCCAGCACGACGAGATCGGCCTCCCGATAGACGGGGTAGATGAGCCCCATATCATCCTTTTGCACGCAGGGGCTTGCAGGGTCCTTGCCGCCTTTCACACAGCCAAGACAGCCGTGGATGTCCAGCTTGTGCAGGTCGAAACGGGTTACCTGATGGCCCGCGCTCTGAGCACCGGCGCTGAAAGCTTCGCACAGCATGGCCGTATTGCCCTTGCTGCGGGGACTTCCGTTGAGGATGAGGATGTTCTTGCTCATGGTGTTTCCTCCTGTGCCGTCATATGCGGCACTGTGATTTGCTGGATGGTGGCATGGCTTCGTGCGTATCCTGCCGGGTCAGGCTGGAGCATGCTTTGGGCGCCTGCCGTGGCTGGAGTAGCTGCCCGGGCTTGTGGCGAGGAAGGGGTGGTCATGCCTTCTGTTTTCTTCCGGCGGACGGATGAACGCTGTCGTACCTGCATGGATATTTTTGTAATAATCACTAAGAAAATGTCAATACCTTTGCCTCACCTGATGCCCTGGGACAGGCAGCAGGAAAAGCGACAACAGGACTAAGATGGATGGACAGCGGAAGAGCGGGGAGAACAGGCAGGCCTGCGGGCCTAGGGGAGGCGCGGCGGCAGCATGCGGACAGCATGGGCCGCGATGGCTTTGAGCTCGGACTGGAAGAGCCCGTCCCGGGCCTGCAGGGACAGGCCTTCGAGCAGGGTGTTCAGCGCACCGGCCAGAGCCGGGACATCGGTATCCGGGGGGATCTGTTTGTCGTTGATGGCCCGGCGGAGCCTTTCGGCAAACATCTGCTTGGTGACCAGCCGGAGCTGGCGGACGGTCTCGATGATCTCTTTCTCGTCCGCCGCGATGTTGACGGCCGCCAGGACCACCATGCAGCCGCAGGGCGTTTCCGGAGAAAGCAGGATCTGCGCGGCTTCCTGGAAAAAATCCTCGACCGCCGCATAGATGTCGGGGGCGGCCAGAAAACGTTGGGCCGGGGCCTCCCAGTAGGTCTGCTCGTAATGGCGCAGGGCTTCCAGAAAGAGCGTGGCCTTGTTGCCGAACGTAGAGTAGAGGCTGGGCGGATTGATCTTCATGGCCTTGCACAGGGATGCCACAGAGGCCGGGGCGTAGCCCTGCTGCCAAAAGACCTCCAGCGCACGGTGCAGGGCCAGGCCCCGGTCGAAGGCACGCGGGCGGCCTTTGCCGCGCGCTGCGGCATCAGAGGTACGGTTCGTCGGCATGGGCATTCCTTTGCTTGGTTATCTGGAATGATGTGTAGGCCAGGGGGCAAAAAAATTCAAATGCTCTTTGCGGACAAGGCAAGTGGTGGGAGAAATTTTTTAGTTTACACTAAATAAATAAGTCGCAAAATCATTCACGACAAATGGATGCCCCTGCGTCCCACGCGTACATCACTCTACGGCAGCAGACATTCCCGCATTTCGGGCTGCTGCTGGCGGCAGCGTTGCAGGTTGGCGCGCACCGCCTGCTCCGATCGGTTGGCGTAGCAATAGACGCAGAAGTGCGGGCAGCTGTCATAGGCTCCGATATCCTTGCTGGGGATGCAGCCGCAGGCCGTGCGCTGGCCCGTATCCTTGGGGGCGCTGGCGGTGGCCTCCCTGTCGGGTAGCAGGGAGAGCTGCTGACGGGGCGCCATCTCCGCCTGCACCAGGGCATCCTGCGGGCACAGGCGGCGGATGAGCACATCGTCGATACATTTGTTTTTATGGATGCCCAGAGCGCTCAGGTCGATGCCTTCGGCGCAGGTGGCCAGCTCCAGCCGGTGCGGCCAGGCGGTGTTCAGGGCCGCGATGCCCCGGGCCAGCTCCCGCATCTCGTCCACCGTGGGCGCGCGGTAGGCCGGATCGAGCCTGTGCAGGGCTGCGGCGGTCTTGCGGTACATGTCCACGAAGCTGAAGACGAGCTTTTCCGTATAGGGGGAAAGCTCACGCCCCAGCCGGTCGATACGTTCCAGCAGGGCATCCGTACTCAGGCGGCCGCCCACGATGAGGGGATCGTAACGCCAGATGACCCGCTGCGGGCCGATGGTGTCCGCCAGCCGCTTGAACGTCTCCAGACGGCGGCACAGGGAGGGCAGGCCGGGCTCCAGCCCCTCGGCCTCGTAGGCATTGAGGGTGTACTGGAAGTAGAATTGCCGCCCTGTGGCCGCGATCTCCGCCAGATGCGGCAGGAAGGGCGCGGGATGCTTGCTCCAGAAGACGAAGACGCGCGTGCGCGCAAAGGAGATGAGGCTCTCCTGACGGCTATTGAAGGGATTGCGCCGACGGCAAAAGCCCGCCCGCAGCCGGGCCATGAACCATTCCCCGTGGAAGGCAGGGATGTCCGTGGCACGGCTGGCGGAGATGACGAGGGGGGAGTGGAGGGGGAGGAGCATAAAAAACGGAAAAGGAGTGCGTCTTGGACTGCTTTTGTTTGTGTTTTGAGTGAAAACGGGGACTTTTGAAAGTCAGGCTGCTCGACAGGCAGGCGTGCGGCAGCGTGGCCATTTGCTGGTGGCCACGCCGCCGGTACTGAGCCATAAGTATATCGAGGTCCTTCTGACGTTAGTACGAAAGCCGCTCTTCGGTCATCTTCTGAGCTGTTCGGTTTTTGCCCGGGTTGTATATGCTCAGTCTATCTGCTCTTCAGAATTGGCCAAAACGTCGTTTCCCGCGGACAACGGTGGTTCTCGCTATTTGTGAAACCGCTTGAACATGCCGGTGAGTTTGGCGTCTATGGCCTGAATGGGGGGAGAAAGGAGTACGAGGGAAAACTTTGGCGAGCAGTAAATGCAGATTATTTTATGAGTGAAGCATAAAGGCTGAGCAAAGCCATGGCAAGAGAAATAAGAAAGATGAAATGATTTTGATCATCACAGGTTACATCTCGAAAATAATAACGATATAGTATTGAACTGCTTCTGTTGTGGAGATATACTTGTGTGAACTTGTTCCCCATCTTTGCTGGAGGCTTGTATGAATCAGAGTACCCTCATTAAAAATATCCATTTGGGCATCAAAAAGACGAATGAGCTTTATATGAGTTGGACTGGGGGCTGGTGGCTCACCGCATACGGTGTGGAGAACTTCATGGTGGGGAACGTCGCCCGTTTTATCATGGAGCAGGAGGACAGGCCCGCCTATGCGTTCCTGGAGCTTTCTTTTGCTGAAATGTACAATGATGCCAGGAGATTCCCCTCTGAAGAAGACGCCATCCCGGATGAAATGAAATATACTAATAGAGTAGACCTTGCTTTTTACAGTAATGCGTCAAAAGTCCAATATGCCCTGGAGTTCAAAAAAATATGGACCCCAGAGGGGTTCAAGCATGATGCCGCCAGACTTGAGGGCTTGCTCAGCGTTTTAGGAACAGGAAAGGGCGGGCCGTTGACCTGTGCCGTGTTCACCTGTCTTGTGGCGGCAAACGGGAGCTCCAGGGAAGTCACCTTGAAAAATATGCGCTTGAAAATAAAGGACTGCAGTGACGACTGTAAGAAATATGCGGCGGAGGAGCTGTGCGGGGCAGTTGCCTTTTGTGAGGTTACGTCTTCACTGGATTACGAGGATATTGGACCTGTGTTGACAGAGGATGGTACACAGGCTGTGAGCTGTCACGCAACTTGAGAATTTCCGTCACGCAACTTGAGAACGGTGCTCGGCGTTTTTTCGTACCTGGCACGGTAATTGCTTAACCAAAGAGGCGTAGGGGTACCGCTTTTACACGGCCCCCACGCCTTCCTCATATTGGACGTGGCTCTCGTCGTTCTATGCTTTTTCTGCAAGGCTTGCTGTCAACCGGTTACGGCTGATCGCGTAATATTCCCGTGACAACTCCATCCCCACATAGCTGCGGCCTGTTTTGATGCATGCCTCGCCCACGCTGCCGCCGCCCATGAAAGGATCAAGTACGCTGGACTGTGGAGACGTAATCGCCAGCAAATCCTCAATCAGGGCCACGGGCTTGCTCGTCAAATGAACCTTCTGCGCGGAAATGACCGGATACGTGTACACGCCCGGCAGGCAGGCTCGCGTATGGGCGACAAAGCGTCCCTTGACGGCGAACAGCACATACTCGCATTGCTGGCGGAACTTGCCTATCTGCGGGCGGGCACTGCGCTTGTCCCACGGAACGATGCCCAGCCATTTCCAGCCCGCCGCCTGTACGGCGTCGCTCAGGGCCGGGAGCTGACGCCAGTCCGTGAACACCATGAGCGGTGCTCCGTCGCGGGCAATGCGCCAGCATTCACCAAGCCACAGCGTGCACCACATGGTCCAGCTTCGCTGATCCTTGGCATCGCCCAGCATGGGCGGATAGCGGCGTTTTGTCCCGCTTTGCTGGTATTTCTGTGCAGGGTCGGCCTGTCTTGCCCCCAGAGTGACTCCGCCGCTGGAATACGGCGGATCGGTCAATACGGCATCCATGACGGCGTCCGGCAAGGTTGCCAGGATACTCAGGGCATCCCCCTGATACAGGGTAACGTCATCACGCAGACAATCTTTTATCACGGTTCGCTCCGTTCTGGCCGTCTGGCGACTCGGAGCAGGGGCGCTCGGCCCGCAGGATGGTGAACGCCCCGCAACGGGGGCATTTGAACTCCATGATACTTGCCTGACCTTTGGCCAGGAGCTTGCCGCAATGGCGGCATCTGATTTCTTCGAGAATTTCCTTTTGCATGATGGGGTAAAATCGTTGCACCCCAACGAAAATCTGTCTATCGTGCCTCTTGTCTCGTCCAGAGACGACACGACAGGCGGATACTCTGCGGATAGAGGTTCCAGCTTTCTATCCGTGGGGCCGTGGTGGGCTTGCCTATGCCCGCCGGTGGGGGCGTGCGTCGCCCCCGCCACTGTCAGGTTCTACTATGCGGGAACGCGCCGCTCCCTGCCCGGAAACAGCGCGTTCCATGCACATTATTTTCCCAGCCCCGGTCCCGCCGAAATG
>ENA-UESP01000312-UESP01000312.1-human-gut-metagenome-genome-assembly--contig:-NODE-312-length-44117-cov-4.826045_pt1 | contig 44117 bp, 37 predicted proteins | sample MGYA00243003_ERZ508004 | MGnify/ENA primary metagenome ERZ508004 (study PRJEB26167, sample SAMN06115443) | human gut metagenome | host: Homo sapiens | place: China:Henan | collected 2015-07-29 | study...
ATAAACAGACCGGTGACATTCTGATCGAAAATGGAAAGATCTCCCGCATCGGAAATGACCTCCCCGTTTCGGAGGGCTGTAAGGTGATCGATGCTGCAGGGAAGGTAGTTACCCCCGGACTTGTAGATGCCCACTGTCACATCGGACTCTGGGGAACAGTCAGCTCGGCGGAGATGGATGGCAATGAATACACGAGCCCGGCACTTCCGGGACTCCGGGGCATTGATGCCCTGAAGTGGAATGATCCCACCTTTAACGTAGCTGTCCGCCACGGTGTCACCACCGTTGTCACAGGCCCGGGCAGTGCAAACATCATCGGCGGAACCTTTACCGCGGTAAAAACAGCCGGAAAGGATCTTGACTCCCGTGTCGTAAAGCAGGAAACCTGTATGAAGATGGCACTGGGGGAAAACCCAAAATTCTGTTTCGGTAAACAGAATAAGGCTCCCAAGACCAGAATGATGAATGCAGCCATTATGAGGGAACAGCTTTTTAAAGCAGCCGAATACCACGAAAAATACAAAAAGCACGGGGATGACCCGGAATTTCCATACGATTTTCATATGCACTCCCTGATGCGTCTTTTTGACGGCATGCGCGTTAAGATCCATGCCCATCAGGCAGACGATATCCAGACAGCGATCCGCATCGCCAATGAATTTGGCCTTCGCTATTCCGTCGATCACTGTACGGAAGGGTACCTGATTGTTGACGAGCTTGCAAAGAACCATGTTCAGTGTCTTCTCGGCCCGACCGTCGGCGGAAAGAGCAAAATGGAGCTTAGCCACCGGTCCTTTGATGCCGGAAGGATCCTTGAGGAGGCCGGCGTTACCTTCGGACTCATCACGGATGCCCCCTTCGTTCCTATCGAGGGTCAGCTTTTACAGGCCGCCCTCTATGTAAAGAGCGGTCTTTCCCGGGAGATGGCCTTAAAGTGCCTCTCCATCAACAACGCGATCATCACTGACATTGACTCCCGTGTCGGAAGCCTCGAGCCGGGAAAGGATGCCGATGTCGTTATCTGGGATGTGGAGCCTCTTGATACCATGGCTCAGGCAGGCATCGTTATCATCGACGGACAGGTCGTATATGAGAGAAAGGCGGGTGAAAGCAATGTTGATTATCAGGAACTGTAATCTGATCAATATGGCCGGGATCTATGAGGAGAAAAAGGATCTGGTCGCAGAAAATGGAAAGATCCTCGATATCTGTGACGATGCTGAAAGCAAATACGGCAAGGAGCACACCATCATCGACGCCTGCGGCTGCTATGTAACTCCCGGCTTTGTAGAGCCCCACTGCCAGTTAGGCGTGCGGGAGCAGATCTATCGCTTTGAGGGAGATGATGCCGACGAGACAACGGATCCCATTCTTCCCCAGCTTCGCGCCCTCGATGCTATCAATCCGTCGGATGAGGGCTTTCAGATGGCACTTTCCGGAGGTGTTACCACTGCTGTTGCCTGCCCGGGAAATGCTAACCTGATCGGAGGTACCTGTGCAGCTGTCAAGACAGCAGGAAAAACCGTATCTGAGCTCGTGATGGTGCCGGAGCTTGCCTTCCTTATGTGTCTGACCGACACGGTTAAAAATACTTATGAGGGAAAACGTTCCCCGAAAACAAGGCTCGCCAGTGCTGCCCTGATCCGGGAAGCTCTGATCAAAGCGAAAAATTACCATACCCTCTGGAAACGGGCTCAGGAGGATCCGAAATATGAGCCGCCGAAATTTGATATGAAGCTTCATTCCCTCATGCGGGTATTTGACGGTATGCCCGTTAAGATCACGGCAAAGAGAAGCCATGATATCACGACCGCGATCCGGATCGCTGAGGAATTTGGTCTTAATTATACTCTGGAGGACGCTACCGAGAGCTGGCTGATCCCGGAGGTTTTAAAGAAACATAATGTTAAATGCGTAGTCGGCCCGTCTTACGGCGAAAAGAATAACGAAAACCGCTATCGTGATCCCATCGTAGGCTCCGTTCTCGAGCAAAATGAGATCCCCTTTGCGGCTTCCACCGGACATCCCGACATGAATATCGACCTTGCAGCGATCCAGCTGACCCTTATGTATAAAAAGGGCCTCAGCCCGAAGGCTGCGCTGGAGGCAGCTACGATCAATGCCGCCCGCTTCTGCGGTCTGGAGCAGAGAGTCGGAAGCCTTGAGCCGGGAAAGGATGCCGATATCGTTATCTGGGACAGATATCCGCTGGATTATTATTCCTCTGCCGCTACCGTTCTTATCGAAGGAAAAGTCGTATATCAGAAATAGGAGGTAATTTATCATGACACAGCAGAAAGAAAAGATCGCAAAAGCGATCGACAATATGCGCGATGAACTTTTGACTCTCTCCCACGAGATCCATGACCACCCTGAGATCGGCTTTGAGGAGCATCAGGCCGTAGGCTTTATCCGCTCCTTCTTAGAGAAGCATGGTTTTGAGGTCGAGGTTCCCTACTGTGGGATAGAAACCTCCTTTAAGGCAGTAAAAAAAGGAAAGGGCCCGGGCCCGAGGATCGCTTTCCTTGCAGAATATGATGCCCTCCGCGGCATCGGACACGGCTGCGGACACAATATCATTGCCACCTGTGCCGTAGGTGCCTTCTCCGGTCTGGCAACCCTCATGGATGAGTACGACGGTGAAATCTCCATCATCGGTACTCCCGCTGAGGAAGGCGGAGCCGGAAAGGTCGTGCTGTTAGAGCGCGGCGCCTTTGATGAAACAGATTACGCCCTTATGATGCACCCGTCCGGCGGCGGCTCAAACCTTGTAGGCAGAGGCGGCCGTGCTGCGACAACGATCCATGTTACCTTCCACGGAAAATCAGCCCACTCCTCCGTTCCCGCCAACGGAGTCAACGCACTGAGCGCCGGCATCCATGTATTTAACCAGATCGACATGATGCGCCCGACCTTTGAGGTTCAGGATAATATCAACGGCGTTATCCTTGAGGGCGGTACCGCCGCAAATATCATCCCGGCTCTTTGCCGCTGCGAATTCAGCCTCCGGGCCGAAACCATGCTGCGGATCGAAGCCCTGATCGAGCTTGTGAAATCCTGTGTTAAACGTGCGGAATCCCTGACCGGTGCGACTGCAGAGGTTACGGTGGAGCCGATCTACGCGGAGCGCTATCCAAACAAACCGATGTGCGAGGCCTTCAAGAATAACATGGCTTCTCTCGGCATCGAAATGACATGGCCGATTCCCGGAAAGCTGTATGGCTCCTCCGATGTCGGAAACGTTTCCATCAAGATCCCTGCCATCCATGACTATCTGTCCATCACCGATGATGACACCATTCAGAGCCACTCCACCGAATATACCGAGGCCGCTGCTTCTCCGGAGGCTGACGAGATCTGCATAAAGGGTGCAAAGGGACTGGCCATGACGGCTCTTGATATTCTGGAGTGCAGTGATTTCCGTGACGAGATCAATGCGTACCATGAGGCTCAGGTACCGAAGGAATACAAAGGAAAATACTAAAAACATTTTGGAGAAGCAACAATGAAGCAGAAATGGAAAAAAGCGCTTTGTACCGGTGTTTTTCTGACCCTGCTTCTGGCAAATCCAAAAAACGCCTTTGCCGGAGCATGGGAAAATGAAGGAGGGCCGAACCAGTGGAAATATGCCTTGGAAAATGGCAGCTATGCCTCCAACGGCTGGTACTGGATCGCAGATAACTCAGGCACCACCGAAAAATGCTACTATTTTGACAGTGACGGAAATGTTCTCTGCAACACAAAAACACCGGACGGATATTTTGTCGACGCAGATGGTGCGTGGATCCTGCGCGGCACGGTGCAGACAAGAGCCGCCGCCGTTTCCAAACCGGCAGATAACGTTCCCTCCTACGGCTGTACCTATAAAGGGGAGGATGCAGGCTCTGTTAAAAATGACTGGAGAAGCGCTGACGGCAAACGTTATTATTTTGATGCGGAGGGAAACGCGGTAAGAGGCTGGCAGTATATCGGCGGCTATAAATACTATTTTGATGAAACCACCTGCGAGCTTTTGCAGAATCTTGACGGAAAGCTTTCCGCAGCATCCTTTCATCTCGTGGTCGACCGGGTGCGCTGTCAGATCACCGCTTATGCACCGGATGGAGAAAACGGCTATATCGTCCCATACCGTACCTTCATCTGTTCGCCGGGAAACCCCTATACACGGACACCTGCGGGAAGCTTTGTCACCACAAACCAATACCGCTGGCATACCCTTATGGGGCCCACCTACGGACAGTATTGCACAAGGATCGGAAATACCGGCGTACTTTTCCACAGTGTCCCCGGATCAAATATGACCAGCTATAATATTTCTGCGAAGAAATACAATAAACTCGGAGAACCGGCCTCCCACGGATGCATCCGCATGACCGTGGCCGATGCCAAATGGATCTTCGATCACTGTCCTTCCGGAACCGGCGTGACGATTGGTGACAATCTGCCTGCCCCCTTCGACCGCCCTCAGGCGATCAAAATACCGGCAGGACAAAACTGGGATCCCACCGACCCAGCCATCGCCGGATCATGATTCTGTCGTAACGCAACTGTGACCGGGCCACGTTCCCGCCGGGTTCGGCTGTGTTTCCGCTGTGACCGGGCCACGTTCCCATCGTGACCCGGTTATTATTTTGTCGTTATCCGCCCACGTTTTGCCGTTATCCGGCTTGCAGCCTTCCTGATCTTCTGTCTTTTTATAGCTTTAAGTTATGGAAAGTATCAATACTTGATATTTTATTTATATCATGGCCTGTGCTATAATGTTCACATTTAAATAGAAGTATCAGAAAGGATTACACTATGGAAAAGGGAACGATTTTCAAATTTCATAACGATCTTGACACCGATCAGATCATTGCCTCCCAGTATCTGCTTTTGCCGGATCTGGAGGAAATGAAGGAACATACATTTGAATCTCTCGACCCGGACTTTCCAAAGAAGGTCCGGCCGGGGGATTTTGTTATTGGCGGCGAGAATTTCGGCTGCGGCTCCTCGAGAGAACAGGCCCCCGGAGTTTTAAAGGCCCTCGGCATACAGGCTGTCATCGCAAGCTCCTTTGCAAGGATCTTTTACCGAAATGCCATCAACATCGGCCTTCCGGTCATCGTCTGCAAGGGACTTTGGGAAAATGTGAAGACAGGCGATACTTTAGAGCTTTCCATGTCTGACGGAACCGTCCATGTAAACGGGAAAACCTATTCCTGCACAAAGCTGCCGGAATATATGCAGAATATCTTAAATCAGGGCGGATTGATCGCTTCATTAAACCGGGAGGAGGAATAGTAAGATGGGAATGACGATCGCAGAAAAGATCATTGCAGCCGCAGCCGGACTGCCGAGGGTAAAGCCGGGGGACATCCATACCGTAACCCTCGACCGGCTGATGAGCAACGACGGAACAACACATCTGACCGTAGATATGTATAATAAGCGTTTAAAGCACCCCCATATCGCGGATACAAAAAAGATCGTTTTCATCGTAGACCACAATGTCCCCTCCGACTGTCCGAAGACCGCAGCATCTCAGAAAAAGATGCGGGACTTCGCAAAGGAACACCATATCGACTTCTGGGAGGGAAAGGGAGTCTGCCATCAGGTCATGATGGAAAATTATGTCTGCCCGGGTGAACTGATTTTCGGCGCAGACAGCCACACCTGCTCCTACGGCGCTCTCGGCGCTTTCGGCACCGGGGTCGGCTGTACCGATTTTCTTTATGGCATGGTCACCGGTACCTCCTGGGTGCTTGTCCCGGAGACGGTAAAATTCAACCTGATTGGAAAACTCCCGGAGGGCGTTTATGCGAGAGATCTGATCCTGACCATTATCGGCGAGATCGGAGCAAACGGCTGTAACTATCAGGTCATGGAGTTTACCGGGGAAGGAGCAAAAAGCTTAAGCATCAGCGAACGCATGGTGCTCTGCAATATGGCTGTCGAGGCGGGGGCAAAGACCGGAATTTTTGAGCCGGATGAAAAAGCCCTCGAATATCTGGAGGCACATCACCGTAAGCCGAAGGCCCTTTATCAGAGCGATCCGGATGCGGTCTACGCGCGGGAATATACCTTCGATCTTTCTAAAATCCGTCCTGTCGTTGCAAAGCCGGATTTCGTCGACCGGGTCGTTCCGGCAAAAGAAGTATGCGGCGTAAAGATCGATGAAGCCTTCTTAGGCTCCTGCAACAACGGACGCATCGAGGATCTCCGTGTGGGCGCTTCTCTGTTAAAGGGAAGAAAGGTTGCAGACAATGTTCGCTTTCTCGTTGTTCCGGCCAGCCAGACGGTCTATCTTCAGGCTCTGAAGGAGGGGCTGATCGACATTTTCATGGAAGCCGGGGCCATTGTCATGAACCCCAACTGCAGCGTATGCTGGGGAAGCTGTCAGGGGGTTATCGGAGAAAATGAAGTCCTCATCAGCACCGGAACAAGAAACTTTAAGGGACGCGCCGGTCATCCAAGCTCCAAGGTATATCTTGGTTCTGCGGCGACCGTAACCGCATCGGCGATAAAGGGAGAGATCGCACTGGCAGCAGATCTGTAATCTGCCGGGTGCCGCCCTTTCACCAACACCATATTTTCGTATAGAATCGAGGTTGACAGCATGGATAACATCACAGGAAGGGTCTGGGTCTTAGGGGATGATATTGACACGGATATCATCATACCGACCGAATACCTTGCATTAAAGACGATCAACGATATGAAGCAGTATGCCTTCTCTCCCCTGCGCCCCAAGCTTGCCGCTAAGATACAGCCCGGTGACATCATCGTGGCCGGAACAAATTTCGGCTGCGGCTCCTCCAGAGAACAGGCGCCGGAGATCATCAAAGCCCTCGGGATCCGATGTGTGATCGCAAAATCCTTCGCACGGATCTTTTTCAGAAATTCCATCAATAACGGTCTGCTCCTGATCGAACAGCCGACACTTTATGACGATATCAAGGAAGGAGATACGATCTCCCTCGTGATGAATCAGTGTATCGACTACAAAGGCAGCAAGTACCCGATCGCCTCTCTCCCGGAAAATCTTATGGATATTCTGCGGGCGGGCGGCCTCGTAAAGGCCATGCGTAAGAGGAACGGATGCGATCAGACAGGAGGGGAACCCAATGGGAAAGACGATAATTGAAAAGATCATCGAGCATAATACCGGGCGGAGCGTAAAGCCGGGAGATATCGTGACTGTAAATGTAGATCACGTCATGATCCACGACATCTTTATTCCGTTCGTCGCGGAAAAATTTGAAGAAATGGGATTTAAAAGGATCTGGGATCCGGATAAGGCCGTTCTGATCTATGACCATCTTGTACCGGCCAGCCAGCTGGATGATACGAGACATTTCCGTATCGGGGATGAGTTTGCCAAAAAATACGGGATGATGCATGTCCACCGAAGGGACGGGATCTGCCACCAGCTGATGACGGAGGCCGGATATGTAAAGCCGGGAGAGATCGCCTTCGGCACAGACAGCCACACGACGACCTACGGCTGTGTCGGCGCCTTTTCCTCCGGCATCGGCTACACGGAGATGGCCGGCATCTTAGGAACCGGAACCCTCTGGATCCGCGTGCCCGAAACGATCCGGGTCGTGATCGACGGAACACTTCCCAAAAACGTAATGTCAAAGGATGTGATCCTTCGTCTCATCGGTGATCTCGGTGCAGACGGTGCAACCTATAAGGCACTGGAATTTAGCGGAAGCGCCATCCGCTCCATGAGCATCGCAAGCCGTATGACCATCGCAAACATGGCAATTGAAGCAGGTGCAAAATGCGCCCTTTTCACACCGGATGAAAAGACGGCTGAATACTGCAATATTGACCTGAATGAATACCAGAAGGAGCTGTTCGGAGATCCTGACGCAGAATACTGCCGTGTGATGGAGTACAAGGCAGAAGATTTTGTTCCGGTCATGGCCTGTCCGTCCCGGGTAGATAAGATCCGGGATGTGAAGGAATTAGAAGGGATCGAGATCGATCAGGTGTTTATCGGCTCCTGCACTAACGGCCGTCTTGAGGATCTGGCCGCTGCCGCCGAAGTCTTAAAAGGAAAAAAGGTCGCAGACTATGTAAAGCTTATCGTGACTCCGGCCAGCCGTAAGATCTACCGGCAGGCCGCAAGGCTCGGGATCCTCACTACACTGGCAGAGGCCGGTGCAATGATCACCCACCCCGGCTGCGGCCTCTGCTGCGGACGCGCCGGAGGTATATTGACCGACGGCGAGCGTGTCGTGGCGACAAATAACCGCAACTTCCTTGGCCGCATGGGCACCTCAAAGGTCGAGATCTACCTTGCCTCACCAAAAACTGCCGCGGCCTGCGCCGTTGCCGGAAAGATTGTTTGTCCGATATCCTAGTGGTAAAAAATCAGAAAAAAACAAGCTCGCACCCCTCGTTTATTCGAGAGCTGCGAGCTTGATAACTGATTATAAGCATTCAGGCATCAGCCTTCTGCCTTTGCCGTCTTCATTGTCTTCATATCACTTGCATTTTCTAAGATCTCAGCGATATTCACACGGCTGCGGAATACATAGCTTCCTGCAAGTCCTGCCACGATCCCGCCAAGGATGGCAAAGAAAAGTGCTGCCACCACCATGATCGGAGAATTGAAGGCAAACGGAGCAAGTAGACCCGGTATCGGAGATGCCGTTCCCGGGGCATTGTTTACGATGTGGAATACTGCCGCAGAAACACCGGCTAATCCGCCTCCGAAGAAGTTGGAAAAATAGATCGGGATCGGATTTGCGGTTATGATATCGGCCTGGGTCAGCGGCTCCAGCATAACTGCGATCACATTGCTTTTGTTGCCAAGCTTTAACCGGTCAAAGATAATGCCGTTGGTAAAGGAGCCTCCGACGCAGGCGATGGCTGCGATCCCCATTGCCAGTCCGTTAAGACCCAGCATTGCCGTTAAAGCCATGGAGCTTAAGGGAGATGTGCAGATCATCTTAATGATGCCGCCTAAAAGGAAGCCCATTACGATGGGGGACTGCTCTGCAGCTGCGGAAATCGTCTCTCCGATCCGCACAAGGGTGGCATTTACTGCCGGATCCACTGCCATCGTGATAAAGCGTGCCATCGGTGCGATAAGAAGTGCGCCGCCGATCACATCGATCCCCTGAGGGAGCTTTTTCTCAATGACCGGAGCGATAAGGCCCACAAGATATCCGGCAATAAAGCCCGGAAGGATCCCATAGCCGGATACAGCAACTCCGGCGGTAACGGCAAAGACCGGATTTACTCCCATGGAGATCGGAACCATGATCGCTGCGGCTACGCCGCCTAGATTTCCCGAGGTAGCACCGACTACACGGAAAAATTCCAGTCCCAGGAGATCCCCGCTGATATATTTATGTACTGCCTCCACAAGAAATGTCGCGATCGCGGCATTCGCCATTCCCGACATCGCCATCTGCCCCTTAGGCATCTTCAGGCTGAATAAGGAAAAACCGGCTAAAGTGAGCAGTAAAAGTCCAATTCCGGATAATATCGTTATCATAATACATTGCCTCTCTTTCGTTGTTGGATTGTTAAGGTACACGATTGATGTCAACGCTGGCTGTGATACTATTCATTTTTCATATTCACAGCGCATCTGATATTGATATTATAAATACAAGTTTCAAAAAATAACGTCACGTTTCATTTTATCCATAAAAAAAACAGGATTTCCGCATATTTTTCATGAATGGATCTAACGTGCCGTGCTGCAGACCACCAGTGCATTCAGAAAGCTCTTAATCTTTACATTCCCATGACGGGCGCTTTTTCCCCGGATATAGTCCATCTCCCGGCGAACCTGCTCAAAATTGTAAAGTGTATTGGAATATTCCGTGAATATCTCATTTCCGTAATCCTCGATCCCCAAATGCGCCAGATTAACAAGCCCGGCGTTGGCTGTCCTCCGGATCCTCTGCTCCATTGACTTTGGGGAATCCGTAAAACGGCCGCAGAGCTCATCTAACGTCTGATCACCGATCTGTTCGCCATTTTCGATCAGATATTCTGTTACAAGGATAATATCCCGGCTGCCGGTATCACCGATGATCCCAAGCTGCTGAAGCACCCGCCTTACTGCCGCTGCCGCCGTATCGGCCGAAACAGTCTCCGGCTTCCGGCTGTCTCCCTCCTGCATTCCCTCCATAAAGATATTCTGCATCCGGCTCATGGTCCGCTTAAGGCTTAAAGACGCTCCGACCTTTTTGATCACCGTCTCCACTTCCACGCTGTTGATGGGCTTCTGTATAAAAAATTCCACACCGGCCTCGTAGGCAGCTGCGATCATATCCTTTGACGAAACCTGCGAGAGCATGATATAGGCTGCCTCCGGCAATATCTCCTTTGCCTGTTTCACAAAGCTGATGCCGTCCATTCCCTCCATGAGAAGATCGACAATCACGATATCCGGCTTTAAGATCGGAAGATCCTCGAGGGCGTCCGCCCCGTTATCCGACATTCCGCATACGGTGCCGAGCTCTCTCTCCGTAACGATAAGCTTCAAAATATTTTTCACTGTTCTGTCATCATCAAGCAAGTAAATTTTCATTCTGTCTGTATTATGCCTCCCTATTTAATCTCATTCCCATCTCCGTCGAAAAGACTCCCATTTCCCGCTGAGACAAACGCTCCGCGAGGATGCACAGTGCTTCTGATCGGAATATTTAAGCTTCGCTGACCGGCACCATGCGCCAAATCTCACGGATGTTCGACTTGAACAGCCGGGATCGTGATCGTAAAGGTCGTATTCCCGGGCTGTGAGTTTAAGGTGATCCTTCCGCCGAGCTTTTCCTCCACCAGCTCTTTCACCAGATTTAATCCCAGACCGCGGTTGATCTCGCCGGTGGTATAATCGATCTTTGTCGAAAAGCCGGGCGTAAACACCTCGTCGAGGTATTCCTTTTTTATTCCCGGGCCATGGTCTGTAACCTCAAAAACATAGTCTGCACCTTCCCGATGCTCCCGGATGAGGATCTCGATCCGATCATCCTTTTCCGCCTCCAGCGCATTCTGCAGCAGGTTCCGGAACACCGACATCAGGATATATTGTTTATCCGTGTATACCGTATCCTCGCACCGGATTGACATCGACAGCTCCTTTTTGCTCTCTCTGGCCGCCCGATACAGGAAATCCTTAAGGAGCGAGAACATCTCTAAAAGCTCCATCTTATCGCTTACCAGCTCCTCCTCAAGGGCTTCCGAGATCCCTCTGAGGATCACAAAATATTCTTTTTTTATTTCATGGATATCCTTAGCCACGGACAATGCCTCTGCGGCGTACCGGGTATCCGATCCGGAGCTTTTTATTTCCTCCGACAGCCGATAGGCCACCCGCATCGTTTCCTCGATCAGAGCCGTATTCTTTTTCATCCAGATCATTGCCCCCTGAAGTCTGGATATCAGGACAAGGAGCCTTCGATATCGCTCCTCATGCTCTCTTTGCTGCAGCAAAAGCTTATAGCGGTCAAAGCTTACAAGGACAGCCATAATGACCATAAAACGCAGGATCGCAATGAAAAAGATACCCATCTGTGTTTTCACGTTCAGGGCTTCTGTCTGGACGCGTAAAAATAACTCGGTAAAGTTAGCTGCATAGTCAATAAAAAGAAGCGGAAACATCATCCACTCTCTGAAGTGCTCCTTCTGTTTAAGGAAGCGGGAATACAAAAACAGAAGAAGCCCATAGCAGATATAAAAGCCTGTCTCCGGAAAGGCGGCGGCAAGACACTGGCCAAAACCGGCAGGAACACCGGAAGCGGGCCCATATTGGGTACCTGTGCGAAGCCAGAGCATCACCGCGCGGGATAGAAATACTCCGGCGGCCGAAAAGAAGGTGACCTCCGGCAGCGGAAACTCCTCCGTCAAAAAGAAAAACAGCGGAAGTCCCGTTACGGCAAGGGATATTTTAAAATCTGCGATAAAAAGATTCACACTGAACTGAGCCGCCAGCGTGATCAGGATGCTGTAAAACCACACCTTTTTCCATTTTTGATTTTGTCCATTCTCCTCCGTCGGAATGCACCTTCTCCCTTTATTGCCCATTATAATACTCCGGGATCATATTTTTCTTATCAAATACGTTATTATAGACCAGATCTCCGTAATCGTCCAGTGCTTCCTCTGCTTTTTCCCCTCTGGCATTCCACGTTCCCTCCTGATCCATATATCCAAAGGCATTGATCGCCGGATAGCTCTCTCTCAGCCGGTTAAGGAAGCTCTCGTAGGGTGAGAGGACAACGCCGGCCTTTTCCAGAAGCAGGGAGCGGAGATAATTCGGTGAGATAAGAACGTCCTCCTCCTCATCGATGTCAAAATTTGCCCACATAATAAAGGTCGCATAGTACCGCCGGTTTGGGTCAAGGAAACCGTCACGCGCCTCGATATGACGATCCAGCGCGGCTGCGGTCTTCTCGTCTGCACTCGGCTGATGATCTCCGAACATCAGGATGACCGTGTCCTCCTCCAGGCCGGAGAAATAATCCGTCAGCTCCTTAAACGCCGCGTCACTTTCATGAATCAGGGAGAGATATTCTAAAAATGCCGGTGAACAAAGCTCCTCATCCTCCGGCCGCACCGTGACCTCCACTGCCGGTTCCTCCTCCGAATATCCGCCATGATTCTGCATCGTCACGTTGAACAGGAAGAAGGGCTGATGGGGATCCCTCTCCTCGTAAAGATGGATCACATTTTTAAAATCAGCGGAGTCACTGATATAGTCGCGAAGGGTTTCCGAATACGGAAACTCATCCTCGATGGAATAGAACCGCTCCATTCCAAGAAACGGATAGGCCGCCGTCCTGCGATAGCTGACTGCAAGATAAGGATGGTAGGCCGCAGCACTGTAGCCCAGCGCCCTCAGCTTATAGGCAATGGACTGCTGCTCACTTCCCATATACTGCACATAGGGGCTGCAGCCCACAGGAAGATAATAGAGACTGTTCCCGGTCAGAAATTCATACTCCGTGTTAGCGGTGCCGCCTCCGTATACGGATACCAGAACCTTTCCCTTTACGGTATTCTCTTTCATTCCATGGATATTCGGAAGGGCTTCTGCCTCGGTTTTAAAGCCGTATATCTCCGGCATATCTGCCAGTGTTTCATTCATGATGACAATGATATTCGGGAGGCTGCTTTTAGAGACCTCAGACTCTGTCTTGCGGGACAATCCTTCCGTCTTCTCTGTCTCCGCCTTCAATAGCTCCTCTGCCTTCTTTGCCGTATATCCCTCCGGCTTTTTTATCTGCCCCATTTTCACAAAGGAAGCAAAGGATAAAAGATATCCCTTCTCCATACAGATGATCTGCATATTGGAAAAGTTTGCAAATACAGGCAGCCTTATATAAAGTACCGTCACAAATACACCAAGAGCCGCTAGATTTCCAAAAAAGACGCGCCTTACCGCCGGCGCCCCGGAAAGACCGAAGGCACAGAAAACGACAATCACCAGGATCACCGTAATCAGGGCTGCCCCCATCGTTTCCATATCCGGCTTTAACGTATAATTCGATATGACATGGACGGCTGTTCCCGCATTGGCGATATCAAAGTATTCCAGCGGATTGTCCCGGAGCATCCCGTAATAATGGTTGCCTGCTGACAGGGCAGTAAAGATCAGGGCCGACAGGGAAAAGGCCACGGCCGGCCTGCGGGAGAGAAAAAGAAATACGGCCGGCAGCGCTCCACAGACACAAAGGTTTAACAGCAGATATTCCGGTGCTTCAAACTGAAAGCTTTTCATGCTCAAAAGCTCCGCAAGGGAAAAGGCGGTAAAGGCATAGGGAAGGATCAGAGCATGATAACCAAGCATGCTCTTTTTGAACCTTCCTGCTCCAAGCTGCAAGGCTGCAATGCAGAAGCACTCCAGTCCGAGAAACGCCATCCACCACAGAATATGATGATAATCTGTGCCGCCCTGCTCCATCAGCGGCTTTCTTATTATCCACAGCAGGGTGAGCTTTAACACCGCCTGAAACGCTCCGATTAACAGGATCGGCTTTTCCTTTCTCGCCCGCACGATCCGTCTCCAGCCGAGAAGCTCTGCAAGGATGAGCCCGAATATGAAAAAGGCAAAGGCCAGCAGTCTCTGGGCATCTAGGATCACCGCCGGTCGGCTGTTGATGACTGCCTTTTCCACGCGAAGCGCTGCCCCGGCATCTGTAGCCAAATCTAACCGGATCCCTCCTACATTTATACAGCCCTGAGAGAGCCCGAAGCCTGCGGACAGCACTCCGTCCTTAAGCTTCATCATCCGCAGTCCCTGAGAAGGCATCAGATAGACCTGGGCCATGGTTTCCGTTCCCTGTACGTCAGAGACCTTCACACTCAAAAAACGGACATTGACCGGTTCACCAAAGGGATAATATATCCAAGGATCCTCCGATTCCGACGTTAGGAGTCCCTCCTCCGACACGGAAAAATCCTTCAGATTTTCAAAATTTTCTCCTAACAGCGCTCCTTTTTCGATCGAAAACTGCGGATATATTTTTAACATGGCTGCCGTCCCGAAAAGATCAAGTATAAGTATGATAAGTATGGCCAGCAGCCCTTTCTTTTTATTCAAACGCTTTCTTCCTCCGACTATTCCAGAATTTCTTCCAAGATCAGGATCTCCTGATCCTCTGCTTTTCCCTTTAAATGGATCTTATGATCCAGCGGTGTTGTCCGGATCCGCCCCCGAAGCCTCTCTGCCACCTCCGGGGAAATGTAGATCGTGCCGCCCGGTGCGATGGACTCGATCCTTGACGCCGTATTTACAGTATCCCCGATCGCCGTATAATCCATCCGCTTCGGAGAACCGATATTTCCTACGACGGCTTTTCCTACGTGGATGCCGATCCCAAAGGCCACTGTCCTTCCAAAACGCTCCATCAGCTCTTTAGAAAGCTCCTCTGATCCGTCCCGCATGGCGATCGCCGCCTTCGCCGCATTCATCACATAATCCTCCTGCGGGATCGGAGCGCCCCAGAACGCCATGGTGGCATCACCGATGAACTTATCTAACGTTCCTCTATGATCCATGATACATTTCGCCGTCAAGGTCAGATACCGGTTCAGGATCTCTACCACCTGATCCGGAGAAAGCGCCTCCGACATCGTGGTAAAGCCTCGTACATCCACAAACAGCACCGCGATATCCACGACCCGTCCCCCCGGTGCGAGGCAATTTTTTGCATCGTCATTCAGGATCTCATTTACGACCTCCGGAGCCACATACTTTTTAAAGGTGTTGGTGATCCGGTGCTTTTCCAGAGCGGCCTGTGCGTAGTTGGAACCAATACTGACTATATAAAACACAGTGACACCGAGAGGGATCCATAAAAGATGAAGGATCGTGCCGCGCTCATACATCCATCTGGCAAAAAACAGCCAGCCTACAGCGGTGACGATCCATGCCGCTGTCGATATCCTGATGTTGCGTTTCCAGAAAAAAAGTGCCGCGTAATAAAGGACAAGAAACAATATGGCAAGCTGGATTTCTTCTCCCGCCTCCTTTTTATAATCCTCCCTCAGCAGCGCCTCGATCATATTGGCCTGATATTCCATACCGTACATGTATTCCGCATGGGAGTTGGAGGTGAGATAGCGGTCCTGAAGTCCGGGGGCATAGGGCCCGATCAGGACGATGCGGTCTGCAAAGTAATCGGCAGGCACGTTTCCCTCGATCACATCCTCCACAGAGATCGACTCGCTGTAATAGCCCGGCCCTCCGGTATAGGGTAAATACCAGAAGCCTCTCTTTCCCAACGGCGGAGTAACGAGCTTGTCCTCACCCATATATTCCCTGAATTTTTCGGCGATCACTGCACCGAAGGAAAAGATCTCCCGATTTTCCCCGACATCGATCTTCCAGAGACAGTGCCTGAGGATCCCATCATTATCATACATGGCATTGATATGGCCCTGCTCTGTGCATTCCTTTAACTCCTTATAGGGCTCATCAAAATGCGTGATATACATCCCGTCTCGGTAAAAGCTTCCGTCCTCCGCTTCACGGATCCCCGATGAAAAGGTTGCCGCGCAGGCTGTCACCACGTTGCCGTATTTTCCGGCCGCCTCCGCCAGTCTGCGGTCTGCCTCCGGATCTGTTGTTCCCGAATACAGGACATCGACGCCGATCACAGCCGGATGGCATTCCTCCGACTCATTTAGCGCCTCTATGGCTTTTGCTATGACACCTCTGCCCCAGTCACTGAAGGGGCCATAGGCCTCCAGTGCCTTTTCATTGATCTCCACCAGCACCACATCCCCGTAAGAGGCCTGTGTATGCTGATACCATTGATCTGACAGCTGCATATCTGTCTCATAAAAAGCCCCAAAGGCCGCAGCCATTGTCATGACTGCGGCCGCTGCGGCTGCCCACCATTTTATACTCATGCGGGCCCTCCTTTATTATTGCCTATCGGTTGAGGATCAGGATCTTCTTTGAAAAGTTATCGCACACATAGAGCTGGTCTCCAACAACCAAAAGTCCCAGCGGGGATACCAGATTGTTCTCCAATACCGACGGGTTAGAGGAAAAAAGTGTTGTCACCGTTCCGTTGACCACCTTTTTGACTGCACCGTTTCCGGTATCGGAAATGTATACCGCTCCGTCATCGGCAACGGTCACACCCTGAGGACAGCTAAACCGAGCCTCTGCCTGTGGTCCGTCCGCATTTCCCTCTGTACCGGAGCCGTAAACCTCCTTCACCACTCCGTCTGTGATCTTTAATACCCGGTTTGCCCCGGATTCTGCGACATACAGGGAGCCATTCTTATAGCAAAGCCCCGTAGGCTCGGAAAGATCGGTCATAAGTGTTGCCACCATTCCGTAGGTTGTGACCATGCGGATCGCTCCATTGCCTGTATCGGCCACATAGAGGATATCCTTTCCGTTAAAGGCAAGGCCGGTGGGACGGTTAAAGACAGCCAGATAACTGTTTCCGTCCTTATAGCCGGAAAGCTTATGCCCGGTATTTGTCTGGGTTATGTTGGTGCCTACGATACGGATCGCGTTATTCTCCGTATCCGACACCGCATAGCCGTCCTTAAACTGTGCCACCGCCCAGGGCAGCTTAAACAGGCTCTCACTGTTATTTCCGTCATTGTAGCCGCCGACAGGCTCTCCGTAAATATCCCGAACTCCTGTGGTTCCGGCATAAAGCGTAGTTTCCCCGTTCTTTATGCACCACAGCTGTTTGTTATATGTATCCGTCACGAGAATGCTACCGTCTGCGGCAGCAACGATACCGGATGGGGCGCAGAGCACCTTCAGCGCATTTTTAACCTCCGCCTTATCTCTCTCCACGACACGGACTACACGCTCCTGTCCATCCTCCACTACGTTTCCCTCGTCGGCAGCGGCAGGAAAACCTGCTGCCGCCGTGAGGCATAACGCGGTGAGGACTATGGCTATCTGTTTTTTCATCGCGATCATTCCTCCTCTTTCCTGCCTGCCTTTATTCCATTATCTGCATTGCCGTCCCCATTTCCGTCTCCGGTGCTGTCTGACTTGGCTGCAGCTGCCGCCGGAATGGCTTCTGTTCTCTTATTTTCCGTACTGCGGGAGCTTTCCGGATCCGGCCTGGTGTCCTTAAGCGGCAGCTTCCCGCCTTCCTCCTCCTTCTTTTCCGCGTTAGCAGCGCTGGCCACCGGAAGCTTCGGTTTTTTCGTTTCTCCCTTAGACGTGCCGGCCGCTTCCGAAGAAGACTGGTTTACACCGGTATTTTTTTCTGCATTGGAAGCCGTTGCAGAGACGGCCGGAGCATGATCCTTATTTTGATCCTTATCTGCGTTGGAAGCCGTAGCCGTCTCCGAGGCAGCCATCGCTCTCCTTATCGCGTTAGAGCCCGTAGCCAGTGCGATATATTCTGTGATGTAATAATATCCATCCTCATCCGGCCCTTTGCATTCATAGCCGTCATTTTTACAGGAATAGATATAGGAGTTATTAATTCCTGTTCCCTCGATATGTCCTGCAAACACGATCGGCGTACTAAATTGGCTCTTGATCTCCGTCTGCATACCGTGAGGAAGCAGTCCACTAACATTATTAGAATTTTCCGGAGCTTTATCCCACCCTGCATTCCACCAGATTGCTGTCGGTGTGCCGGTGCTTCTGGTCATGGCCGATCCCTCATTCACAATGGCTCCGCCGTTTAATTCCAGCTGCGGCTTATCCTCCGGATCATCATACTTTGATATTACCCGTAACGTACCGTATTTACTCGTCGAGGAGATAAGGGCATCCTTTTCCATGACCAGTCGTGTCTTTTTAATCTGGAGTGCCGGATTTTCTGTATTATCTCCGGTTTTAATCTCCGCATTTTCCACAAAGACAGCAGCCCCTAATCCACCTTTTCCGGGCTCCGATACGATCATACTGTTGGATCCTACGGAAACAAGAGAAGTAACGGTAACCTTCTCGGTATCGGCTTCTCCGATCACGAGATGTCCATTATTTTCAATAACCGTTCCTTTTGCATTATCCCCTTGTTTGGCTTCATTTAACAGCGTGCTGCCCTCCGTCAGTGTGACCTTGGCATTGTTCTTTACATGCAGAACCTGGTTTCCGGCTGTGTTCTTATAGGTGCCGCCGCGAAGGACAAGGTTTCCGTCAGAAGAAATACACTTCTTATCATCCGTAAAGAGGATCGTTCCGCTCTTTTCCTGATCAGACCCGTGGATCTCCACATTGGAAGATGCCTTGATATCAAATTCAAAGCCCCTAAGCGTATGGCCGTTCAGATCCAGAACAGCCGGTTCTGCCGTATCAGACGTATCTCCCATCTCTACATGTGCCTCTGTTCCCGGCTCCTCTGCCGGTGACAGATCCCGGCTTAGGATCAGCTTCTCGCCGCCCTTCAGTGCTCTGGCTCCACTTACAAGTCCATTTGCTGCATTGGTAAGCTGAAGGATGCCATTTTCCTCCCCGCAGGTCAGCAGGCTCTTTGAACCTACTGCGATGGAGGAAACCACACCCTGTTCATCTGGGTGATACCATCTGGCAAAGCTGACATCATTGCCTTGGTCATAGATTGTAAACAGCTTTTCCACGCTATCGGCACAAAGGGCAAGACCGGTTGGATTTCCCTTATCATCGACGCTGTGGATATCAACGATTCCGCTCTGAATATCGATGGCACTCTTTCCGGCGCCGATACAGTCGATGCTGCCGCCCCGGATCACCACATCCGGCTGAAGCGTCGGATCCATATCTTTCGGGCACTTGACTGTGATCGCACCGGAGGCCGGGCCTGCATGGATCGTGCCGCCTTCTACGATAAGAAGCGGGCCATTTTCCGCAAGATCTCCAACTCCACTAGGGTACTCGACAAGGATCCCTTTACTGATCTCTCCGCCCTTAAACGTCAGATTTTTTTCCTCCTCCGCTGTAGGAGCTTTCTCATTTTTAACAATTACGGTATCAAAGGCTCCGCCGATGATCTCTGTCTTAGAATCCTTTACGGTCACATCCGGATAGCTTCCCTGCCGGATCGTTATCTCACCGTCCGCAAGATCAAGCTTCGGAAGCTGATCGCCGCTTCCGTTCAGATCGACACTGCCGCCGCTTCCTGTAAGCTTAGGAGTTGTCATCGTTCCATTCTCCAGCAGCCTTCCACCATTGATATATATCTGCTTTTTCGCCTCCAGCCTTCCGGCAGAAGTATTATCAAGGACTCCCACCATTTGGCCATCTGCACTGCACCAGATCTCATCTGCCACGATCCGTCCCGTATTAGTGAAGCTTCCCAAGTTATTCAGCTTTGTTCCTACGAGAAGCGTATTCGTGCTGGTATTATTGACCGTTCCCTGATTGATCAGATCATTTTTGGAATCCATCGTACCGTCGATCTGGAGTACATAGCCCGGCAATACGGTCGTGTCGATACCGTCAGAGACGACAAGGCTCTTTCCTGCCGGTACGGTAAGTGTTTGTCCCTCCAGCGGATGTCCGGTGGCATCTGCCACATAAAAATGATTATACTGGGGATCCGGATTCGGTATCAGAACAGCTTTCTTATATGTTTTAAAGTAGTCATTTACCTCCTGTGCGGAAACCGGCATCATCAGAGATATCTCGTCGGATGGTTTTTCCGGCGCTGTCGTTTCCGCTGCCGTCGTTTCCGCTGCCGTTGTCTCCGGTGCAGTTGTTTCCGCTGCTGTTGTTGTTTCTTCCTCAGCAGGTGGTGTCGGGCGGGTCGGCCTTACAGAACCACCGCCGCCTCCACCGCTGCTGCCATCATCGTTCTCATCCTTCATGCCATACATCGGCTTTATCTTTCCGGCATTTTTCTGCTTGTCTTCCTCAGTCTGCTTGTCCTTTAGCTGCTGTCTCAGGGCATCCTCATCCTTACGCAGTCTGTCATGGGCTCCCGCCACGATACGGTCTGTCTCCAGCCCTGAGGCTCCCTTGATCCGGTCGCAGAGCTTCTTATCTCCATACAGCTCTACGCCTACGAAACCGGGCACATCTTCTTCACGAAGCCGTTTTATGATAATATCACACTTCTCATTCTTCCTCAGCTCGTCATAAACATAGACGTCCGCATATTCCCCGGAGTGGACAGCGGCTGTCTTTAGCTGACCGGAAACAGGATCTGTGACAGAGCACTCCACCGTACCCTCCAGAATATAGATCCGGGAATGCCACTGGTCAAGGATCCTTGCCCAGCCGGCCGTTCCTCGGATACCGGTTAACATCGTTGATGTACGGATGTTCAGGCTTTCATCCTCTGCAAGCTTTTCCGTCACATTAAAGAACAGGCTGCCGGAGTTTAAAAGTATCTCCAGATTCTTGCCCTTCTGGTGCACCTCTGCATCACTCTTGCAGTCCAGTTTTGCCATTTTAGATGTATCTAAGGACATCCATGCGTAGCTGATATCCTCCGTTGTGATGTGATAGCCGTGGAACAGCTTCATATCGGCCTTTACGCCCACTTCTTTTCCGCTGCGGTTTGTTACCAGCACAGTCCCCTCTGTTCTGGTAAGACGCATATCGGAAGCCGTTTCCGCCGCAGAAACCGGCGTGATCCCGGTAAGCGTCATGCAGACGGTCAGCAGGATCGCTGCGGCTCGTCTGATCTTCCTTACATAACCCATTATTGTTCTACCTCCTCTTTTTCCCAGCAGCGGCTTTCGACGAAAAGCTGCGTAAGCTCAGGATCCAGCTTCCCTTCTGTATCCGCCATTTTTTTCAGGATCGACAGTGCGGTGTCGATCTGCATTCCCTTCTTATAGGGCCTGTCTGTCGCCACCAGTGCATCGAATATATCAAGGATCGTAATGATCCGTGTCTCGATCGGGATCTGATCCCCCGACAGTCCCTTCGGATATCCGCTTCCGTTTATAAACTCATGATGCGACGCCGCCCACTCCCGGACAGAAGAAAGCCGGTCGGAAAATTTGATCTTGGACAGAAACTCGTCCGTAACCACCACATGGCTTTCCATCACCTTCCGCTCCTCATCCGTGAGCGTTCCCTTCCGGATCGACAGTACCTCTTTTTCCTCCTTACTGATCCAGGGCTTCTCAGTCCCGTCCTCCTCGATATAGGTAAGGGTTACTGCCGCATTAAGGGCTTTCAGCTTTTCCTCATTCAGGAAATCGGATCGGTTGATATCCTCCGTCAGCTTCCAGACCTCAAGAAGCTGTTTTTCGATCTTCCTTGCTTCCTCATCGTTACACTCTCCCCGCAGCCTGCGTATCTCGGTCAGAAAGTGGATCCGCTCCAGGCGGTTTTTTAAAGTCAGCTCCTGAAGCTTTGATAAGCGTTTCTCTTTATTCATGACCTCTAAGGGGATCACAATCTTTCCGATATCGTGGAGCCATATACTCATCAACAGGGCATCCCTGTGCTCCGGCCGGAACCGGATCTCCCCGTTGTCTTTCTTATAAATTTTATTCAGATAATCGATAAACCGTTCCCCGTACTCCGCCATATGGCGGGTATGGGCTCCGTTATACGGTGTTCTGGCATCAATTGCAGAGGACATGACCTTTACCAGAGAATCGAAAAGCCCGCGGATATCTTCAATATACATGACATTCTGTATGGTTATCGCGGCCTGTGATGCAATGGATTCCACAACGTGGATCAGCTCCTCAGAAAATTCACAGACCTCGTTATTTTTGTCCATAGCATTGATAAGCTGTACGACTCCCAGCTTTTCTCCGACCCGGTTCATCATCGGAACGACCAGCATGGATCTTGTCCGATATCCCGTCAGGGAATCGTATCGGATCGGGCCGGAGAAATCATACTCCGCACAGTTCCTTACATCGGCTATGCAGACTGTCCTTCCCTCTAAAAGCGAAAAGCTGCATACATTTTCCCGGCTCAGTCTCACCGGCGGCAGCTTCGGATCCTTTCCGTCCCCTCCCTCGTAGGTTTTCATGGTATCGTTCCGCATTATTTTAAATTTCAGGACATCCTTGTCCAGAAGATACAGAGTTCCCGCATCACAATGGGTAAGCTCCATCACTTTAGATAAGATCTTTTCCAGAAGACGGTTCAGATCCTTTTCCGAAGACAGGGAAATTCCGATATCAAGTATTGTATTTATGTCGTGGTCGTTCATATCTGCATGTTCATCCCTTCTCGTGCAAAAATACATCGATTGCTTTCCTTCATTGCCATCTTCTCCTGCTCCATGAGCACTTCATCCGGATATTCCCATGCAAAATGTGTCATAAGAAGCGTTTTCACAGAGGCGTTTTCTCCGATCCTGATCCCGCTTTTCCAGTCGGAATGTCCCCAGCCCACGTGATCCGGCATATCCTCCGGCATATAAGTCGCATCGTAGACAAGAACATCCGCATCTTTGGAAAATCTTGTCAGCTCCTTTTCCATCTCGTTGTTTACCTCACAGTCCAGCCCGTAAACAACACTCTTTCCGTTTCCTTCAAGGCGGAACAGCAGGCTGTCATTGGGATGAAAGCCCTTTCCGACCTTTACACTGGCATCATCGCAGCATTTTACTACGGAGCCCTCCTGTATCTCGTGGATCTGTACCTTTGCGGTAAAATCCTCTATCCCCACCGGCCAGTAGGGCGGGCAGATGATCTGGGAAAGCTGGAGATAAAACTCTTTTTTCTTTCGTCTGGCACCGTAAAGGTGTATCTCCCAGCCCGGATCGAAAAAGAGCGGAAAGCCAAACAGTCCGATCAGATGATCCATGTGGAGATGACTCATAAAAATATCCAGACGCCCGGAGCGTACTCGATTCTTTAGTTCATATCCCAGACGGGTCAGACCACTTCCGGCATCAAAGACTACGGTTGTCTCCCCCAGCTCGACTGCCGTACAGGATGTATGAGATCCATATACGGAATTTACGGTACCTGATGCCGGACAGGAGCCCCTCGCTCCGTAAACTCTCAGCATCCATTGATCTTCCATACGCTGTCCCCCCATTCTGATCGGTTCAGAAAAATTTATAACCTGTATTTTCCGGTCTGGTAACCAGACCATATTATATCATAACATATTATATGCAAAGCCGTAAAGGATTTTGCGAAAAGAATGTATCTATCTGTTAAGTAAAAAACAGGCAAGAATGTCAACGCATCTCACCTGTTTTTTCCGATATGCCTGGGCAAACGCCGAAGCTATCCGTTATTTTATTCTAATACCGTCATTACCTCATCCACCTCGACCTTCTTGTCGATAAGGCCGTTCTCAAACATCCAGTCGATGTTTTCCTGCCAGCACTCCTTTGTCTGTGTCAGGAATTGGGCATCCTCTGTTTCCATTAACGGAAGAAGGGTAGCACAGGATTTTTCCTCAACACTTCTTGAGAGCGGGAAGTTTTCTTCGTTCTGGTTGTCCATAAGGATCGTCAGGCATCCGTCCGGATCGTTTTTGAAGTCATCGAAGCCCTTCTTAGAGGCGCGTAAGAATCCGGCAAGAACTTCCGGCTCCTCCTCGATCATCTTATTATTTGCAAGGAAGACCGCCTCATAGTAGTTGGGGACTCCGTATTCGTCCATCATAAAGTAATTCACCTCAAAGCCTTCTTCCTCCATCTGCGGTACCTCGTGGTTTACAAGACAGCCGATCGTGGCATCCACGTTTCCGGTGGTCATAGAGCTCATGAGCTCGAATCCGACATTAATGAGATTGACATCGGAAGCATCGGCACCCACATTTTCCATGATACACTTTACCAGAGCTTCACTTAAGGCAGTTCCGCCATAGCCTACGGTTTTTCCTACCAGATCCTCCGGGCTCTTGATATTCTTTTCCTTGAGGGAAAGGATGATATTGAGCGGGGACTGTACGATGGCACCGATGGAGCGGATACCGGCTCCCTGATTTGCAACTGCCTGGATCGCATCATGGGGATAGTACATGCCAAGCTCTGCCTTTCCGGCCGCAACAAGGGCCAGAGCGTCATTATCGTTTGCCGGGAAACGTACCTTAACATCGAGCCCTTCCTCCGCATAGTAGCCGCGGTCGATGGCGGTATAGATGAAGGTATGGATCGCGTTCGGATACCAGTCCAGAACGACATTGATCTCACGAAGCTCCTTTTCCTCCTGCTTCTTCGCTTCCGTTGTCTGCTCCGGGGCCGCAGTCTGACTGTCTGCCGCCTGTTCTGCGGCTGCCTTCGCTGCCGTTGTTTCTACCTTCTGATTTCCGGTGCAGCCGCCGAGCACTCCGCACATAAGGGATACGGCAAGAAGTGCCGCTGTATGTTTCATTTTATTCATTCCGTATAATTTTATCATTTATATTTTCCTCTTTGTTTAATTATTTGTGTTTATCTACTTATTTAATGTGCTCCCTACAGATCGCTCCTCCAGTGGATCAGCCGTTTTTCCAGAATCGTCACGAGGCCGACAAAGGCCATCGCCACAACGGAAAGCAGCAGGATCGGTGCAAACACGCCTGCCCCGTCGAGCTGGGTCATCATCCTCCGGCTGAAATATCCGAGGCCGCTCTGGGCTCCGAGCCATTCTCCGATGGCCGCTCCGATGATGGAGAGGGGGACTGCCATTTTTATGGCTGAAAAAAAGCAGGGAAGGACAGCCGGTATCTTTAAGTGAAAGAAGATCAGGTGCCTGTCTGCCCCAAAGGTAAACAAAAGCTCCTCCATCTCCGTTTTTACGGATTTAAACCCGTCAAACAAGGTGATGGTGATGGGGAAAAAGGTGATCAGGACGGTCACCAGCACCTTGCTCCAGATCGAATATCCGAACCACAGCACAAAAAGCGGTGCCAATGCCGTTGTCGGGATCGTCTGCGAAGCAATGATAAGGGGATACAGCGCCTTTTCTGCCGTTTCGCTGGCATCCATGAGCACGGCAAGACCGACTCCCAGTATCACCGAGATCACAAGGCCGATGGCCACGATGGACATGGTGGCGGGCAGATGTGCCGTAAACAGCGGTTTCCGAAGCTCCCAAAGCCGTACCAGCACCTGAACCGGTGACGGAAGGATATAAGCCGCATCGATCCCCAGAGCCGCCGCCTGCCAGATAAGAAGCAGGATAAATACCAGAATGGCTGCGGGGAGTGTAGAATTTTGGATCCTTCTTTTTTTCATGACGGTTCTCTCCTTAACATTTCGATCAGCCGCTCCTTAAGCTCCATGATCTCCGGCCTCTGTAATTCCTCCCGCGTCCGGGGGTACTCCGCCGGAACCTCGATGGACGTAAGCCGCGTGATGGGCGTCCGTTCCACGACTAAGATCCTGCTGGACAGAAATACTGCCTCCTCCACGTCATGGGTGATGAAAAGAACTGTCTTTTTCTCTTTTTCCCACTGCTCTAAAAGCCACTCCCGCATGGAAAGCCTCGTAAGATAGTCCAACGCGGAAAAGGGCTCGTCCAGAAGAAGAAGATCCGATCCGGTAAGCAACGTTCTGGCAAAGGCCGCCCTCTGGCGCATTCCGCCCGACAGCTCTCTCGGGGCCTTGTCCGCCCATCCGGAAAGACCGACGGACTCTAATGCCCGATCTGCCCTTTCATTCATCTCCGCCTTTGTATATCCGCCTGCGATCTCCATGGGCAGCTTCACATTTTCCTTCACCGTGCGCCACGGGAATAAAAGATCATGCTGCGGCATATATCCACAGTAGCTCTTTAGCCCTGTTATGCTTTTTCCGTCGGCCAGTATCTCGCCGGAGTCCGGATGAAGGAGCTGGTTTGCCAGTCGGAATATCGTGCTTTTTCCGCAGCCGGAGGCGCCGATCACCGACACAAATTCACCGTGCCGGACCGAAAAGGAGAGGTGGTCGATAATGGAAAAATCCTCTGAGTCGTACTGAAAGCATACGTTCTTAAATTCCAGCATACCTCTACCGCCTCATTTCCCATGCCATGTCCCAGAATGCCTTTTCATATCTGGAGCATAACGTAAAGATCTCCTTTAAATGCTCAAGCTGCTTTTTGGAATATCCCTCTGTCAGCCGATCCATCAGAGAGATCAGTATCACATTTTCGTCATGATAGCTGTCGGAGGCGTAGCCCCGCACCCACTCGCCGTAGAACGGATGGTTCGGTGCCTCCGGGTTTTTCTCGATAAGCTTCTTTGCGATCACCTCATAGCTGAGGGCGCAGGAAAGGATCGCTGCGGCAACCTCTGCCTGACCCTCCTCGTAGGCAATGCGGAGCATATAGGAGGTGTAAGAGACATTGTCGAGGGCCGGTCTTGCCGCCTCGGCTTCCTCCGGGATAATGCCAAGGCGCTCCATATATGCCTTGTGGATATCCATCTCTCCGTCTAAGATCGCATGGGTATAACCCGCAAACAGGCGCATGGTTTCCATATCCTTTGCCTTTGCTGCACCTGCTGCAAATACACGTGTATAATCGATCAGATACAGATAGTCCTGTATCATGTAATATTTAAATTTTTCTTTGTCTAGGCTTCCGTCACCGATCCCTTTAACAAACGGGTGGGTGTTGTACTCTGCCCAGATATCCTTTGCCGCTTCTAACAGCTTTTCTGTTGTTGTCATACGCATCACCCCGCAAATTTGCTGTTATGGAGATCAAAACCGTGATCCATCGGACCGGAGCCGTGTCCCAGATCGAGCATAGCTGCCAGTGCGCCGGAAATATACTCCTTTGCCCGCTCTACGGCAGTGTCGAGATCGTAACCCTTTGCAAGGTTTGATGCAATGGCGCTGGATAAGGTACAGCCGGTTCCGTGGGTGTTGGGATTGTCGATCCGCCGTCCGTTGAACCAGCGGTATCCGCCGTCACGGTAAAGCAGGTCATTGGCATCATTTAACTGATGTCCCCCTTTACAGAGAACAGCACAGTGATAGGTTTCACTGATATGCTTTGCCGCCGCGATCATGTCCTCGGCAGACGCTACACGCATTCCGGAAAGAACCTCTGTCTCCGGGATATTCGGGGTAAGAACGGCTGCCATCGGAAGAAGGCATTCCTTTAAGGTGTCGATGGCGCTGTCGCTGATAAGCTTGGAGCCGCTGGTCGCTACCATGACCGGATCCACAACGATATTTTCTGCCTTGTACTGCCTTAGCTTTCCGGCAATTGCACGGATCAGGCCTTCGGAAGCTACCATTCCGATCTTTACCGCATCCGGGCGGATATCCGTAAAAATACTGTCGATCTGCTGTTCCAAAAATTCCGGGGATACCTCAAAGATCCCCTGAACGCCGGTCGTATTCTGGGCTGTCAATGCTGTGATCGCACTCATGGCATATACTCCGTTTGCGATCATGGTTTTGATGTCGGCCTGGATCCCGGCGCCTCCGCTGGAATCACTTCCGGCGATCGTTAATGCTGTCTTCATCATTTTCCTCACTTTCAGGCATCAATAACTTTTGTTTGTTCGCAGGCGACGCAAGGTGGTGCCCCCAATGTGCCGCCCCTTTGATCTATTCCTCACACAGAAGCTGTGTTACGGACTCCTTTAATTCTTTTGCCGCCTTTTCTATGTCCGGCGCCGCAAAAATGGCACTGACGACTGCCACGCCATCCACACCGGTGCCCTTAAGAGGGGTAAGACGGTCTTTTCGGATACCGCCGATCGCAACGACGGGGATATCCACTGCCTTGCAGACAGCCGCCAGAGCCTCCGGCGTAACTGCGGTTGCATCTGTCTTTGTCCCGGTCGGATACATGGCTCCAACGCCGAGATAATCCGCACCGTGGGACTGTGCCAGAAGGGCCTGCTCGACAGTCTTGCAGGAAACGCCGATGATCTTATCCGGCCCCAGCTTTTTTCTGGCATCGAGGGCTTCCATATCGCTCTGGCCAACGTGGACACCATCCGCGTCCACTAAAAGAGCGATCTCTACATTATCGTTGATTACAAACGGAACGTGATAACGGGCACATACGTTTTTAAGCTTCTTTGCTTCCTCCAGAAAAGCCTCTGTATCCAGATGCTTTTCCCTAAGCTGAACAAATGTGGCCCCTCCCTTCAGGGCCTTTTCCACCGCGCTCTCCAGAGTTTCTCCCTTTAACCATGTACGGTCTGTCACCGCATATAGACGCATATCCTCCGGTCTGCAATTCATAAATGCACTTCCTTCCCAATAAAAAAGTGGAAATACGCAGGTATCTCCACTTTTCACGTTGTTTCCATTTCTTCCTACGTTGGCATTATCCAAATCAGGTATACGGGTCTTGGCAGCACAGCCAACTCTCAGCCCGCTCTTACGGGCTCCCCGGTACGAGTATTATTCTATTTGGTAATAAATATAACCCTCACGGCAGGCCTTGTCAAGCGGCATCTGCTTTACGGCTCCTCATCCTCTATCTCCCTTTCAAGAATCTTCGGGATAAATCTTCTGGCAAATTTTCCCTGTCCGCGTCCCTTTACATAGAAATAGCCGATCACGGAAAATACGGCTGCGCCGATGAAATTGACAAACAGATCCTCCATCGTATCGTAAAGCCCTACATCCAGATAGCCTCCCACGCCGAGGGGGATCTCCTTTCCGTCTGCGATGACGATGACATCGGAAATATTTTTGATCACCATCGCGTGGTTTCCTCCTGCCGGATCCAGCATTACCGACGAGATCGCCGTTACCACCGTATCCTTCTGCATGTCAAACAGGAAGATCCGATCCATGGAGCACTCAAAAAACTCCCACAGCACTCCGATCGTCATGGAAAAGCAGAAGGCCACGATCGCCATAAATACCGGGGAAAGGGTCAGGGAAAACCGCTCGCTCCGGTCGAAAAGATCCACTAGGCAGAAGCCCACTGCCGCACATAAAAATCCGTTTAACGTATGGAGCATAGTATCCCAATACGGATACGTCGTATAGTAGGCGCTTATCTCTCCCAGCACCTCCGCCGCAAAAATAAATAAAAGGATGATGATCTCCAGCGTATCCGGCAGATCGACCTCAAGCTTTCGCTCTAAGACCGTCGGAAGAATAAAAAGGATCAGCGTCAGCGCGCACAGGAAGACATTCTCAAAGTTCCTGTTAAAAAACTGTGCGATCATCACAAGGATCACCGCCGCCCGAAGTGCGATATAGACTGCGGATACAACCGGCTTTTTTAAGAGTATCCTTTTTGATTCTATCAGGAAATTCCGTATCTTTCTTCCTCGCATAAAAGCCCTCCTCTGAATGTGTCGTTCACTACAGTGTAACACATCCCCATGGTTTTTACAATGGTGCTGTATTTATACACAGATTTTCATTGACGCAAAAAGGAAGAAATAGTATATTGACACTGTGACAAAACATACAGTCAGAATACGGTTATCGGAGGACATCATGTTAATAGTTAAGAAGTTTGGCGGCACTTCCGTCGCCGATAAAGACCGTATCTTCAATGTGGCCAGACGCTGCATTGAGGATTATCAAAAAGGAAATGATATCGTTGTCGTATTATCCGCAATGGGGAAATATACTGACGAATTGATCCAAAAAGCAAAGGAAATCAATCCGGCTCCGCCGAAAAGAGAGATGGATATGCTCTTTACGATCGGTGAGCAGATGTCTGTGGCACTTATGGCAATGGCAATGGATACGCTGGGTGTCCGGGCCATCTCCCTCAATGCCTTTCAGGTTGCCATGCACACCACCTCCGTTTACGGAAACGCACGTTTAAAAAGGATCGATACAGAGCGGATCCGCATGGAGCTTGACGACCGGAAGATCGTGATCGTCACCGGCTTTCAGGGGATCAATAAATTTGATGACTATACCACACTGGGACGCGGCGGCTCCGACACGACAGCCGTTGCTTTGGCCGCAGCGCTTCATGCCGATGCCTGTGAAATCTATACCGATGTTGACGGGGTATATACCGCAGACCCGCGCCTTGTCCCGACGGCAAAAAAATTGAAGGAGATCACCTACGACGAGATGCTTGATCTGGCCACTTTGGGAGCCGGTGTCCTTCATAACCGGTCTGTGGAGATGGCAAAAAAATACGGGGTGCCACTCATCGTGCGCTCCAGTCTAAATCGCTCAGAAGGTACTGTAGTTAAGGAGGTCGTAAATAAAATGGAACGGATGCTCATCAGTGGAGTCGCTCTGGATAAAAGTGCTGACCGAATCTCTGTGTTCGGACTGCCGGACACACCGGGAACTGTTTTCAAGCTTTTCAATGTGCTGGCAAAGGCCAATATCAATGTGGATATCATCATTCAGTCAGCCGGTCATGACGGCACAAAGGATATCTCCTTCACGGTTGCCGACGATAACCTAAAGGAAACCCTCTCCCTCTTAGAGGAACGCAAGGAAATTCTCAATTTTGAGCATATTGAATACGACTGCGACATGGTCAAGCTGTCCATCGTCGGTGCGGGAATGATCTCAAACCCCGGCGTTGCGGCAAAGATGTTTGAATGCCTCTACAATCAGAACGTCAACATCGACATGATCGCCACCTCCGAGATCCGCATCACCGTCCTGATCCCGTCAAAGGATGCCATGGCTGCCATGAACGCCGTTCATGATGCCTTCGGTCTTTCGGAATAGAACGAAAACCGTTCTGCAATCAAGAAGGAGCATCGTCCATCGATACCGGATCCTCTGATCCTGCCTCGAAGGGCAATGCTCCTTTATTATGTTTAAGTTAAACGGTTATGAGGTTTCTAGCAGGATAACATCGTTTCCAGTGTTTTTCTGATGGCAACGATGAAGTCCAGACTGTTTAATACCACCGGATCCGGAAGTGTAGTCATAAGAGCCAGATCCTTTGTCATCTTTCCGCTCTCAATCGTATCGATTGTTGCCTTCTCCAGCTTATCCGCAAATTCCATAAGCTCCTTATTTCCGTCCAGCTCACCGCGCTTTCTTAACGCTCCGGACCATGCAAAGATCGTTGCCACAGAGTTTGTGGAAGTCTCCTCGCCCTTAAGGTGCTTATAGTAGTGACGCTGTACGGTTCCGTGAGCCGCCTCATACTCATAGTATCCATGAGGAGAAACCAGAACAGAGGTCATCATGGCAAGAGAACCGAAGGCAGAGGAGACCATATCGCTCATTACGTCGCCGTCATAATTCTTGCAGGCCCAGATAAATCCGCCCTCGGCCTTCATGACACGGGCTACCGCATCATCGATGAGAGTATAGAAGTACTCGATCCCTGCTGCCGCAAATTTTTCCTTATACTCTTTCTCAAAGAGCTCTGCGAAAATATCCTTGAAGCGATGGTCATATTTCTTGGAAACCGTATCCTTTGTGGCAAACCAGATATCTTGCTTTGTAGCAAGGGCATACTCAAAGCAGCTCTTGGCAAAGTTTTCGATGGAGTCGTCTAAGTTGTACTGTCCCTGAACTACACCCGGCCCCTCAAACCGATGAACCGTGATGGTCTGCTCCTCACTTCCGTCTGCCGGAGTGTATACAAGCTTTACCTCACCGGCTCCCGGAATGCGAAGCTCTGCGTTCTTATACACATCACCGTAAGCGTGTCTTGCCAGCGTGATCGGTTTTTTCCAGTTCTTTACACAGGGCTCGATGCCTTTTACAATGATCGGGCAGCGGAATACGGTTCCGTCAAGGATCGCACGGATCGTGCCGTTCGGGCTTTTCCACATTTCCTTCAGGTTATATTCCTTCACACGGGCAGCATTCGCTGTGATCGTGGCACACTTTACAGCAACTCCGTATTTCTTTGTTGCCTCAGCAGAATCAATGGTAACCTGATCATTTGTCTTGTCACGGTATTCCAGACCCAGATCGTAATATTCCGTGTTAAGATCGATAAAGGGAAGAAGCAGCTCATCCTTGATATACTGCCAGAGGATCCTGGTCATCTCATCTCCGTCCATCTCTACCAGCGGAGTCATCATCTTAATCTTTTCCATCTTTACTCCTGTCTGCCGACTTTTCTGCGGCCGATATCATAAACTATAAGATCATTGCAACAACTACATTATAAACTGCACAGCTAATCACACTGACCGGAACTGCAACAAATAACAGGCGGTTGAACAGATCATTTCTCTCCTCCTCATTTCCGCAGGAGCCAAGGATCAGGCTGCCGCCGGATGAGAATGGGCTGATGGCGCTGGACTGTGCGCCAAGCACTGTGCAGGCAAAGAGCACGGCCGGATTGAGGCCTGTGGATACGGCCAAAGCCGGGATCAGCGGGAACAGAGCCGGAGCAACAACACCTGTGGTGGAACTGAAGAAGCTCATGAAGGCTGCGACAAGGCTGAAGGCGATCGGAACAAGTGCAACCGGAACATTAGAGCCGATCCATGCAGACAGTGCATCGATCGTACCTGCCTTAACCGCAACGGCGATCAGCATTCCTGCACCGGCGATCATGATGATCGTATTCCACGGTACCTTTGCGATAACCTCCTTCTGAGGTGCCAGATCCATAAGAAGGGCCACTACAGTAAAGCATACTGCTACAAGGCCTACATCGATCTTTCCGCTGATGGTCTTGAACAGTGCATTTCCCGGAAGGATCATCTTTAAAAGCGGGAAGATCAGGACAACTGCCATCATGACCAGCATAAGAGCCAGTGTCTTTTTCTGCTTATCGTTAAAGGGCTCCGGCTTCTTAAAGGTTACGCCCTTACCGATATTTCTGTTGGACTTGAAGCCATAACGGAAGATCGCGATCAAAATAAGAGAGAAGATAACGGCAAAGCCGAAAATCTTTAATTCCTCAGAGAAGGAATCCGGAGCGGTTAAGGACGGCTCTGCCTCATAGGCTGTGTCCATAAGGCCGCGGAAGATAACGCCCAGAGCTGCCGTCGGGAAGTTACCGCCTGCAAGGGCACCGCAGTTGATCGCAACCGCGCCTGTCACCTTGTCCATCTTTGCCTCATCACAGATCAAGAGAGTGATCGGAGCTAAGAAGGCAAGTACGGTAAAGTATGCTGCTCCCATAACGGAAAGTACGACTGCCACGAAAAAGAGGGCAAAGGGAAGGAGTCCCGGAAAGCTTCTGCAGGCATAGAGCAGGGCGGAGGACATCTTTTCAAGAGTTCCGTTAATAGCGGCAAAATTATAAAACAGGGAAACAGAGAGGATCACAAACATGGTACTTGTCGGCCAACATGCGATCAGCTCTTTTGTCTTCATTCCCAGTGCAAAGCATCCGATCAGGTAGGCAAATGCGATACAGAAAAGTCCGGTATTGATCTTTGTCTTATATCCGAGAACAACTGCCAGAGCGATCGCTGCAACGAGAACTATGCTAATCATATCAGTATTCCTCCAATTATCTTATTCTTCCAGCCCTAAAAGGCGGGACGGAATGGTTCTTGTCATGTAGTAGATCTGTTCCTCCGGGATACCATGATCGGCAAGATACTGCATGTATTCCTCCATAGCAAGCTCCCAGTGAGGATTTTCTGTCTGACCGCCATCGGTGTCCACCATAACATTTTTATAGCCTACTTCCTTGATGATCTCCAGATTGGAGGGCAGATTGCTCTTATACTTTCCGCCTCCCATGTTCTGTGCATAGCAGCGCTCTAAGATCACATCGTAGTCCTTGACCATGCGGAGCTGATCCTCGACGCTCATGTCAACGATCCACCATTCCGGATGGGTGATGACGATATTCTTTACTCCTGCATTTCTTGCTGCCTCAACGACCACGAAGGCCTCTTGTGGGGAGATATGAGCAGTTCCAAGAACGGCATTGTGATCCTTGATCAGCTCAAGTACATCCTTTAACTCCGGAACGATCTTTCCGTCACGGACAACATCGACGCAGCCGGACGGATCCTGATTATTTTTTACCAGATGATTTCTTGCAGACTGTGTCGGAAGCCATACGACCTTTGCCCCCAGCTTTAACGCAGTATCGACTGCCTTCGGGTTGATCCCTCCTACGACACGGTTTAAGGTAATGCTGCCGAACATGGTGAAATTATTTGTATTTCCATGAACGATCTTGTTGTGGCGGTTGCACAGATAAGCACGATCCATTGTAGTTCCCTGATGAGTCTTAATTACGATCGCTCTTGCTCCCACGCGGATAGCTGCTTCCATTAATTCAAAGTCATCATAGGCACGCAGACGAAGATCCGGATTGGTGTGGACATGCATATCGATGACGCCCTTCATTGATACCTTGCTCATTTTCCTCCTCCTGTTGATTTTTTTTATTTTTATTTTATACTATTTATGTGATCGCAGAAGTGTAAAATTTTGAATAGTACATATCGATAAAACCGATAGCTTAACAGGAGGATGGGCCATGGATCTTAAGGAAATGACATATATCGTTACTATCGCCGATGAAGGAAGTATCTCAAAAGCAGCCGAAAAGCTGTATATGGCCCAGTCGAGCCTCAGCCAGTTCCTTTTACAATATGAAGCGGAGCTCGGCACAACTCTGTTTATGAGGACAGCCCGGGGAGTGCGGCCGACTGCCTCCGGTTCCGTGTTTTTGTCCCATGCCAGACAGATCCTTCAGGAATATCACCGGGCAAAGTGTGAGCTTTGGGATATTGAGGAATTGAAGGGCGGTCAGATCAACCTCGGCATCAGCACCTTCCGCGGCACCTACCTGCTCCCCTCTGTATTAAAGCGTTTTCATGAACGATATCCGAATATCCATGTGGAGATAACAGAAAAAGACAGCATGCCCTTAGAGGACATGCTGTTAGAAGGACTTCTTGATATAGCTTTGATCGCTCTGCCCAGCACAAGGCTGAAAAAGCAGATCGACTTTCTGACCCGGGATGAGATCTATATCGTGGCTGCAAAGGATCACCCGGTCTTCCGATATGTTCACCGTGAGGAAAACGGAAGGCTGTGGGTCTCTTTGACCGATGCGGCAAAATTTGAATTTATCCTCGGCCCGCCTCGGACGATCCTCGGAAATATCGCCCGCACCGAGTTTGAACGCCTCCACATAGAACCCATTGCCCGAAATACAAACATCACGGCCCCCTTCGCTGCCGCCATGGCCCGCGCCGGGATCGGACTTGCCTTCACCTATCAGTCCTGCATCGTTCCGGATCCGAATGTCGAGTATCTTTGCGTCGGCAAGGACGGAATGAGCTTAGACCTCAATCTGGCATATCCGGTCGGCGGCTATCGCTCTAAGGCCGCTATGGCATTAGCAAGGCTGTTTCATGAGATTTATCCGTAATTATTCAGCCTCAACAAGCTCGATCGTAAAGTTCAGTTCCTTTCCTGCCATTTCATGGTTGGCATCGAGGGTGATCGTTTTGCTGTCCTTTGCGGTTACGGTTACCGGAACCGGCTGTCCCATTGAATTGGAAAGATATACTCTCTGTCCTACAGTCAGATCCTCAGAGCCCTGAAGCTCGGCGATCTCAAAGGTAAGGATCGCATTCGGATCCGGCATTCCGTATGCCTCCTCCGGCATAAGATGGATCTCTTTAACCTCTCCCACTTCCATGTCAACAACAGCTGCATCAAAGCCCTTGATCATCATTCCTGCTCCGCAGATAAACTCAAGGGGCTCTCCGCGGTCATAGGAGGAGTCAAACTGAGATCCGTCATTGAAGGTTCCCTTGTAGTGAACCTTACAGGTCTTTCCTGCATTCTTTCCTTCCAGTACGATGTGGGGGCCGCAGCCGCCGCAGCCGCCACAGCCGCCTCCGCAGCCACCGCAGGAATGTCCTTCTTCTTCCTCATGGTGATGATCGCAATTCATGCCGGCAGAAACCAGCTCACCCTTTAAGTATTTCTCAACTGCCTCGTCTGCATTTCCCTCTGCTCCGGAAACAGCCTCGATCCCGGCTTCCTCCAGTGCAGCCTGAGCGCCGGCTCCCATTCCGCCGCAGATCACAACACGAACTCCCTGCTCTGCTAAAAGGCCTGCAAGAGCCTCATGTCCTACGCCGTTGGAATCCATAACCTCTCCGGATACAATCTGTCCGTCCTCTACATCATAGATCTTAAACATTTCTGATTTTCCAAAATGCTGGAACACGTTTCCGTTATCATAAGCTACTGCAATCTTCATTTTGCTTCCTCCCTGATACCTCGTAAATTCTACTGTTGTTAGGTCTTAATGACCTGATCCTATTCAGCTTATCATAAATACGGAAATTTCTCCACTTAAATTTTTATCTCTGTACTCTCTCGTACTCTCTCTGCTCGTTCAAGTCGAACGTCCGTGAGAATAGTCTCATTCCTTTCCGGGAATATTACTATATACAAATAATCGCACAGTTTGTGTGCAGAATTAAGGAGGGGCAAATATGGGATTTTTTACTGAAAAAACCGTCCTCATTACCGGTGCCGGACGCGCCGCACTCCAGGATGGAAGCTGTGGCTCGATCGGATACGGAATTGCTATCGCTTATGCAAAGGAAGGCGCAAATCTTGTCATTACCGGACGGAACGTGAAAAAGCTGGAGGAAGCAAAAAAGGAACTGGAAACGCTCTATGGGATCAAGGTTCTCCCTATACAGGCAGATGTAAGCGCCGGTGCCGATAACGAAGCTGTGATCCGGCGCGTAGTAAAGCAGACCGTCGATACCTTCGGCGGGATCCAAGTGCTTATCAACAACGCACAGGCCTCCGCATCCGGTGTTCCTCTTGCCGAAAATACTAAAGAGCAGTTTGATCTGGCGGTCTATTCCGGCCTCTATGCAACCTTCTACTATATGAAAGCCTGCTATCCTTACCTGAAGGAGTCAAAGGGCAGCGTCATCAACTTCGCCTCCGGAGCCGGTCTGTTCGGTAGCTATGGGCAGTGTGCCTATGCAGCCGCAAAAGAAGGCATCCGCGGTCTTTCCCGTGTGGCAGCGACTGAATGGGGCCCCGACGGCATCAATGTCAATGTTGTATGTCCGTTAGCCTGGACTGCTCAGCTGGAACAGTTTCAGCTGGCATATCCGGAAGCCTATAAGGCAAACGTAAAGATCCCCCCGATGGGACATTTCGCTGATTCCGAGCTGGAGATTGGACGCGTCTGTGTCCAGTTAGCAAGCCCGGATTTCAAATATCTCTCCGGCGAAACCCTCACTCTCGAGGGCGGAATGGGACTGAGACCGTAAACCTTACTCTATCAATGTCGGAAGCACCGCGGCAGATATCCGAAAAAAAGTTGCAGTAGCGATCGTTAAATCGTTACTGCAACCCATCCAATACTTATTTCCCGTCTCAAATTTCTTAATGCGAAAGCATATTTTCAATAAATATCCCATATCCTCTGGCCGGGTCGTTCACCAGAACGTGAGTCACGGCACCGATGAGCTTCCCATCCTGTATAATGGGACTTCCGGACACGAGTGATTGTCATTAGGGACAACCGCTACCCCTTCGACGCAGTTTCATCGACATAATTCGGATATTCCGTCTGCTTTAATTTACCCAGACAGCCTACGATGGTGCAGTCTACATAGACATGTTTTCTTTATTCTGCACCATATATAGTATCATGTTTAGGGAGGCTTTCCTGAAAGCTCCATTCAATACGGATCCGCCTGTCCGGATAAATAAGAACACGTTTCACAAGGGCTCTCATCACTTCCGGCGTCAGCTCCGTGAGCAGCCCAAATCCGCCGACCTCTCTTTCTCTTTCCTGCCCGGCCTTCGTCTCCCGGATCGCCTCTGCTGTCTCCTTATGTCTTTGCTGTAAAATGGCAAGACCTGCTTTCGCTTTCTCCTCCTCTGCCAGAACCTTCTGTTTTCTTTCCAGATAATCCTGTTTTGAGATCCGCTCCTCAAGAACAGCTTCTAAAAGCTCCTGCCTGTCATTTTGCAGCTTGTCACATTTTTTTCTCAGGCGCCGAAGCTCTGCTTCGATGAGATCATATTCGGAGTCTGCCTCCCTTCCTTTCTTTCGCTGCTCGGAAAGCCGGATATCCGCCAAAGCACATTGCTGCCGGATCGCCCGCAGAAGGATCCTCTTAATTTCCGCTTCCTCCACCCGGATTTTCTGGCAGTCTCCTCCATCCACATAGCGTCCCTTCTGACAGAGCCAGTATCGATTCTTTTCTTTTCCCTTGCTGAGTGTGCTGCCGCAGCATCCGCATACTAATTTCGAGGTAAGGGGATTCTGCCGGAGGACCCCCTTTGCCTTTGCTTTTGTCCGGATGGTGCTCAGTGCAAGAAAATAGGTTTCTCTCGAAACGATGGCCTCATGTGTTTCCGGAATGATCTCCCGAAGCTCACGCGGTATCTGCTTTGTGCGGTCACTTCCGATCTTTATCACATGAGATTTAAACAGCTCTGTATCTCCGGTATAGATCCGGTTCTCTAAAATGTTTTTCACTGAGCTCCATGTCCAGTCCGGGTAGACCTTATACCTGCTGCTCCGATAACGTGCAAGATGCCAAGAGGGGGTCGGCACCTTCTCCCGATTTAAGAGCCGTGCGATTTCTGTCACGGTTTTTCCCTCTGCGGCAAGAGAAAAAATACGTCTCACCGTCGCAGCCGCCTCCTCATCCACCACGATCGTATTCTTTTTCTCTCCCTTTTTATAGCCAAAGGGGGCTATGCCATAAACATATTCCCCCTTTCTCTTTTTCAGATCGACAGCACTCTTTATTTTTCCGGAAATATCCCGGCTATACAGCTCATTGATCAGGTTTCGGATCACAAGGTCAAGCCCCGCCGGAGCTTCCCCGTGTTCACCGCTGTCATAATGATCATTTATGGAAATAAAACGGACTCCGTGGGCCGGAAAGATGAACTCCAGATAATGGCCTGCCTCAAGATAATTTCGTGCGAAACGGGAAAGATCGCGGACGATGATGGTTTTGACCATCCCCTGCTGCACAAGACCTAAAAGACGACGGATAGCCGGACGCTCCATACTCGTCCCGGAATATCCGTCATCGATAAATTCCTGAAACCCGTCCCCGAGCTCTTTGTGCTCACCAAGAAACTGCTCCACACACAGTCTTTGGGAGGCGATCGAGCAGCTTTCTGTCACATTGCCCGCAGCAACATCGCCGTCCTCTAAGGATAGGCGGAAATAGCAGGCATTGATCCTATTGTCCTGCATCTTTTATCTCCTCCTTGGATCGCCTCTCATGATCCAGCTCGATCTCGATATGCCTGTCCCTAAACACATCGATCCTTTTTATAAGAAGCTCAGCTGACATCTCGTCTATACAAAAAGTACCCGGCGTTCCACCATTGACCACAGCCCTTCGCTGTGGAGCTGCTGCATTTTTCATGCTGTCCGTGATGGTGTCCTCGATGGCCTCCATGACCGTATCCTGCCGGATGTAGTGGGAAGCACAGACTGCCCGCCCGCTTTCTATAAACCTGCTGCATTCATAATAAATATACGCGCTGCGTTTTCCGTCCTTGTCTTTTCTTCCCATCCCCTTGCAGCCGCGCATCCTGCTCTTGCAGTCACCGCAGTATACTTTTCCGCGGAGAATATCTCTGAAGTCCTTTTCCGGCGCCGCCTGCTCCTTATGATTTCTGCACCTTAAAGCCTCCATATTCATTACCTCCTGCACCCGCTCATAGAGCGTTCTCGATATTATCGGCCTGTGGGCATCTTCGATGATCCTCCATTCCTCTTTAAATCGCCGTGTTTTATCCATTCCCAGCTTATCCCCCTTGACCTTTCCGTGGACACGGTTGCCGATGTAGGCCTGATCTGTCAGGATCCTCCGAAGCGTACCGGGGACCCAGAGTGCATGCTCATATTTTTTCGCATCGGTAGTCCCTCGAATATAGCGGAGCCGTCCCGGACAGGGGATTCCCTCCGCATTCAAAAGCCGCGCGATCATATTAATGGCAGTACCTGCTGCTCTCATCTCATAAATGCGAACGACTACAGGCGCCGCCTCCTCATCAATGTCAAAGGTATTCTTCTCCGGGTTTCTGATGTAACCGTAAGGGACGCTACCGGAGGAGGGAAGATACGTTCCGTTGTCCATTCTTGCCGAGATACTGCTCCTGATCTTTTTCGAGATGTCCTTTACATAAAGATCGTTCATCATCATCCGAAACGGCATAAGGAGCGCCGCCGAATCACAATTCTCATCAAAGCTGTCATAATCGTCATTGATGCAGATCAGCCGGACTCCCATCATCGGAAAGATCTTTTCCACAAATTCCCCGGTCATAACAAAATGACGACCCAGCCGGGAGATATCCTTTACGATCACACAGTTGATCCGGCCGGAGTAAATATCCTTAAGCATACGCTGAAACCCCGGACGATTGAAATTCATGCCTGTATATCCGTTGTCCGCATAAAATTCTGCGGCGATCATATTTTCTTTATCCTTAAGATAATCCAAAGCAAGCTTTTTCTGATTTCCGATGGAATTTCGTTCTTCCTTATCCTCATCCTCGATGGAAAGCCGCATATAGATCCCGGCAAACGTAAGAAAGGCTCCTGATTTCGATGCACTGGTTCCTGTTTTAGCTTCCTCGTCTGCTTTTATAAATCTGCTTTTTCGTGCCATAGCGGCCCATCCTCCCGGTGGATCGGGCGGAGTATTTCCTGATGCTTAGAAAGCTCGTCCCGATAATTAAATTCAATGTGTATCGTCTTATCCTCAAAAACCGTTATCCTGTCGATAAAGGTCATCACAAGCTCGCGCGTAAGCTTTACCGAAGCCTGATGAGCCGCCAGCTGTTCGATCCACGAAAGCTTGCTTTTACTGTCTGCGATAACGTCATCCCGCTCCTTTTCCAGCCGGGCGGCCGCCGCCTCTGCCGTCTCGATCACCGCTGCTGCCTTTTTTCTCATCTCCTCATACTCATCCTTTTCGATCAGCCCCTCCTCCAATGCCTCATACAGCTTCATGCGAAAATTCTTCTGCCGGTCTATCTCCCTGTTTTTTTCCGCCAGCAAAAGCTCCATACGTTTTAATTTCACGGAAAGAACCTCCTTGTGATCCATCTCCTCTAACAGCTGCTTTATTTCGATCACGACCTCGATCTGATTTCTGATCGCCCTCATTACTGCGGCCTCTGTTTTTTCCACCGGAATGCTGTGGCTCGTGCAGCCGTCTCCTTTTTTGTAGGTGTGGCACACATAATAGGAAAACTTCTTCTTTCCTCTGGTGACACTCCTCTTTACCATGGATCTGCCGCAATCCGCACAGACCATCATTCCGGATAACGGATCGACGAGCCCGGCTTTAGCAGTAACGCGGGTATCTACGGAAAGGGCCTTTTTGACTGCATAAAAGGTAAAGGTATCTATGATCGCCTCATGATTGTCCTTTACCACGCTCCACTGTCCTTCCTCCCGTACCCGCATCTGCCTGATCTTATAATTTGGTGTTCCGCGCTTTCCTTGGATCAAAACACCGATATATACCGGATTCGTTAATATGCCGCGGATCGTGAATGCTCTCCATCCGCTTTTACCCGCCCCCTTTAAACCGGACTTGTAGTTTAATCCCAGACTTCTTTTATATTCTGACGGCGGCAGGATCGCTTCCCGGTTTAAATGTTCTGCAATCGCCTGATCGCCAAAGCCCTTAAGCTTTAACGCAAATATATTTCTCACGACCTCTGCCGCATACTCATCAATGATAAGCTTATGCTTATCGTCCGGATGCTTTTTGTAGCCATAACAGGCAAACGCTCCCAGGTACTCTCCCTGAGAGCGCTGAAGCCGGAATTGTTTTCTCAGCTTTTTAGAAAGCTCCCGGCAATAGGTTTCGTTCATTATGTTTTTGACCGGCACCAGAATATCATCTCCGGGCCTTTCATTTATGCTGTCCACATCATCATTGATCGCGATAAAGCGGATCCCCATAGAGGGAAATATCATCTCCAGATATTTCCCTGTTTCCACATACTCTCTGCCCAGTCGGGAGAGATCCTTCACGATAACGCAGTTCACACGCCCGCTGTTTACCGCCTCCATGACCTGCTGAAAGCCCGGCCGGTCATAATTCGTTCCCGTGTATCCGTCATCAAATGCTTCCTCCGCCAGCCTGATATTCGGATGTGCTTTTACATACTCCCGGATCAGGGCTCGCTGATTTGCGATACTATCTGATTCGTGCTCCTTGCCATCATCCCGCGACAGGCGGTAATACGCGATTGCCTCATAGCTATCTTCCCCTGTCCGGGAACTCCGGCTTTTGTGTCCTTCTATCAATACGATCTTCCTTCCATATTGACGGCCAGAGCCTCCAATCGATCCTTCAGGCTGCCTCCCGTGTCGGAAAACCCAAGACTGACGACCATATCACCATCCAGATAGCAGTAGGGATCTCCGATCTGCTCCACATAGCTTTTCATCCTCTGCTCATACGGCAGCGAGGGATCGAGCTTCACCTCATTTAAACTGTGCAGCGTTGAGCGGTCTACCGACTGCAGCCTTGTCTTTTCAGATCCTGTCATCTGATCTGCCTCCTTTCCTGCACAGTTATTATGCCCATACAGACGGCGTTTATAATGTCAAGCGGATATAAAAAGATCTCATCCGTTGAGGAACTGCTTTGGTTCCTGCGGATGAGATCTTCTATATCCTATACTATTTTACGGTAATGCTGGAGAGAATCGCCTGAACATCTGCGTCGTCTAAGGATATCGTTTGATCGCCGAGCTCCGGGAAGATGGTAACCTCCAGCTGATACGGCTCTCTTACGGTCAGAACCATGAGCTTCATACCGGCTGAAGTAGCGGAAAAGCCTTCCCATGTATAATCTCCGGTCGTGAACGGCTCCAGCTCCTTTGAATCCTCATAGAACTCTCTGGAGTCATACATCTCTGTGTCCTCCGGATAATAGTCGACCTGGATGCCGGGTGTTGATAGCTGATCCAGCTCCTCCTTCGCTCCCTTGTGGATGCGCAGGCCGTGCGGATCTCCCGGCTCATCCGGGTACTCCTCAAAGAAATCTGCTTTGTGAAATGCCATCCAGCCCTCCGGGCATAATGCACTGATCAGGCTGGTCTCATAAGTTTCTCCCTTGATCTCTGCGGGAGCGCCGTTCTCCTTGCCGCTATTTTCTCCGGAAACAGCGCCTTGGGCAGCTCCTCCGTCAGAAGCTCCACCGCCGGCTTTTCCTCCGCCCTTTGCACAGGCAGTCATCCCTACAAGCATCACAATCGCTAAAAGAAACGCCAATATTTTTCTTGATTTTTTCATAATATGATCCCTTTCCTTTTTTTTCCTTTTTTTCGAGCTTATTTTCTAATTTATACGCCTGTACCTACTTCACCCTTCATCTGCACTGCACCGTAAGCATATAAGCCCGGAAGCAGCAGGTTAAGGAGCAGGCTGGTAATATTGAAGTCACCACCGCCAACGACACCGATTATCATCGATACGATACTTAAGACAGCAATGATGATGCCCCATTTAATGCAGCCTTCTGCCTTCATCGGATCCTTGCAGGCACCAAGGCCCTTAATGCCGGCGATCAGCTGAATGATCGATGCTACGGTTACAATGATCGAGCTTGCGTAAAGAAGACCGGTACCCTCAGCACTGCCTGTCAGAGCTGCTATGGCGCTGATACCGATGATCGCAATGACACCGGCGATCGCAGCGATAACGCCGCCGATTATCATAAGAATAGATGTTACCTTTAAAAATTTCTGTCCCTTCATGTCGTATCCTCCTTTTTAGCTTTTTTGCTATTTTGTTTGGTTCACCTTTGTTATATCAGTTAAAGCCTGTATTTGTATATAGTCCTCTGGATACTTTTGCCAATTTTCCCCTATGGTATCCATTGGATAATAGCAAAAACGCACAAAACCATACCTGTGATTTTGTGCGTTTTCCATATATTATCTTTATGAAATCTCCTGAAGTCTTCCACAGCGGCGCAGCAGATCAATATAAAGCATCAG